>Ga0172364_10000007_pt1 | contig 127390 bp, 156 predicted proteins | sample LakKivSesite10cm_FD_114545 | JGI IMG/M metagenome (GOLD analysis project Ga0172364, IMG submission 114545) | Sediment microbial communities from Lake Kivu, Rwanda - Sediment site 10cm | ecosystem: Environmental > Aquatic > Freshwater > Lake > Sediment | place: Rwanda: Western Province, Lake...
AATTCCTTCCCCCCAACCCCCTTCCTTTTTGCCCGCCCGAGCGTTTCAGTTTGGCGCGCGAAGCGCGCAATCATTCGGAGTTTCGTTCAAAAAAGGTTCGCGCGAAGTGTATAATTACAGCACCAAAACTAACTTTGTCGGAAATGACTGCTCCGCGCGGGCTTGCGCCCGCGCTCCGCAGGGCAAAATCCGCTTTTGTTTTCGCTGTAAAATCCCAGAGTTCGCCCCAGTAACAATATGAAAGAGCTCAAACCAAAATCTCAATGCGTTCTCTACGCTCGGAAATCAACCGAGGAGGACGACAAGCAAGTGATGAGTATAGAAGCTCAATTATTTGAATTGCGCGAATTTGCCGAGCGAGAACGCATTGAGATCGTAAAGGAATTTACCGAAGCGAAAAGCGCAAAGAAGCCCGGGCGAGATGAATTTGCCAAAATGCTTTCGCTTATTGAAACAAGTAAAAAGCCGCTCGGCATTTTGGCATGGCACCCGGATCGTCTCGCCCGTAATAGCGTGGACGGCGGCAGAATAATTTACTTGGTGGACACCGGAGCTATTGCTTCTTTGCGCTTTCCGCAGTTTTGGTTTGAGCCAACTCCGCAAGGGAAATTTATGTTGCAAGTGGCGTTCGGACAGAGTAAATACTTTTCGGACAATCTCGTTGAAAATGTGAAGCGTGGAATCCGCCAAAAACTCCGCCGTGGAGAATGGCTGACGCTTGCGCCTCTTGGATATGTGAATAATTACAAAACGCGAAATATAGAGCCGCACCCCACATATTCCAAAGTTATCGAGCGAGCGTTTGAGGAATACTCCACGGGAAAATATACCCTAGTCGGTTTAGCGGAGTTTTTGGCGGAACATGGTTTGACGCAAAAGAAAGGAACGCCACTTGCAAAAGTTTCCGTCGTGAAAATGCTCACAAACAGGGCATATTTAGGATTTGTAAAATTTCATGGCGAATACCACGACGGAAACTTTGAGCCGATTCTTTCCCCGACACTGTTTGAAGCAGTGCAGAAAGTATTGAAAAGCAAACAGAGACCGCGCAAACAGAAAGAGCGATATAATTTTCCATTTACCCAGTTTGCGCGGTGCGGCGAGTGCGGAAATATGATTACGGCACAGTATGCCACTAATCGCTTTGGCACTCGCTACACTTACTACCGTTGCACCAAGAAAAGCGGGAAATGCAGCCAGCCGTATCTTTCCGCCGACGCGCTCGCCGCTCAAGCGCAAACACTGCTTCAATCAGTGTCACTTCCTCTCGCAGAAATTGAGGGCATGGAAAAACAAATCAACGAGTGGGAACACGAGACAATTTCCGCGAGAGGAAATGTTGCCCAAAATCTAAAATCAAAACTTTCCGAGATGCAGGAAAAACTAGACCGCCTTGTTTCGCTCTATTTGGATGGCGATATTGAGCGCGATTTATATCTCACGAAGAAAGACGCGCTCCTGCGTCAAAAAGCCAAACTAGAGGAAAGTTTGGGAGATTTTGGGCAACAGGGAAAGAATCGGCTCGAACCCTTGCGGAGTTTCGTTTTGTCCTTGAAAGAAGCGGAAAAAGTGGCGCAAACAAAAAATTACGCCGAATGGCGCAACTTTTTCCGTTCTCTCGGCTCTAACCCTAAAATCAAGGACAAAACGCTTTCAATAAATTGGGGCGAACTCTGGGATTTTACAGCGAAAACAAAAGCGGATTTTGCCCTGCGGAGCGCGGGCGCAAGCCCGCGCGGAGCAGTCATTTCCGACAAAGTTAGTTTTGGTGCACAGGGGAGGATTCGAACCTCCGTAGCCCGAAGGCGACAGATTTACAGTCTGTTGTAATTGACCACTCTACCACCTGTGCCTGCCTGTAAACGATACTTATTTAAACAGATTTAGGCCTCGCAGCCAAGCCCCGTCGGCGGTAAGTCCGATTCCTTAGCGCAAACAAAAGATGTCCCGCTTATGGGACATCTTTTATCTGAGCCAAAGGTGGGAATCGGACCCACGACCTCCTTCTTACCAAGAAGGCGTTCTGCCACTGAACTACTTTGGCGAAGCCTCATTATTTTGCCGTAAATCGGCGTATATGACAAGACTTTTGAGCCACCTCTCGGATTCGAACCGAGGACCCGCACTTTACAAAAGTGCCGCTCTGGCCGCTGAGCTAAGGTGGCGTTTATTTGATGGTATCGCATCCCCGCCGAAACTTGCAATTTTCCCCGTTTATGGCTAAATTAGATTTCGCATGGCAAAGTCCAGATATTCCGAAAATCTCATAAGGCTCAAGTGCTCCGAATGCGGACGCGTTAATTACTATACCCGCAAGAACAAAAAGACGGTTGAAAGAAAGCTTAACCTGGAAAAGTTCTGCTCTTCCTGCAAAAAGAGGGCGGTTCACAAAGAATCCGGAAAGAGATAAGAAAAGCCCGCGCGATGCCGCGGGTTTTTTATGCGTCTAGAAGCGTTTATAATTCAGTCTGTTATGGATAATGGATACGAAAATCTGATAAACAAGCTGGTTCTCCGGGGATTTGTTAAATCATCTGACATGGAGCGGGCGTTCCGTGAATTGGATCGTACCGACTTTTTGCCGGAAAGCCAGAAAAACCTCGCCGGCAAAGACGAGCCGCTGCCAATCGGCCAGGGGCAGTCCATGTCCCAGCCGTACACCGTCGCTTTCATTTTGAATCTTTTGGATTTGCAGAAAGGAGACAACGTTCTGGACGTCGGAACCGGTTCCGGCTGGCAGGCGGCGCTGATAGCGCGCCTTGTGGCTCCGGAAGGAAAGGTGTTCACGGTGGAGAGGATAAAGGAAATCGCCGAAGAAGCGAAAGCCAACCTGGATAAGTTCGGGCTTGTTGAATCCGGCGCCGTGGTTCCGGTTAACGGGAACGCTTTAGAAATTAATCCGGAGTGGCCGGTGTTTGATAAAATAGTTTCCGCCGCCGAATACCATTCGGTTCCGGAAGTCTGGAAGAATGCGCTCGCTGTCGGAGGGCGGATAGTGATGCCTGTTTCGGGACGGCTCGTTGTCGCCGACAAAATAACGGGCGACAAATTTGAAATAAAAGAATATCCGGGATTTTCTTTCGTCCCGCTGATTGATAAAGAATTGCCATGATAGTCATCGGCCACAGAGGCTCCGCCGGCAACGAGCCGGAAAACACATTGAAGTCCATTGTCCGCGCCGTGGAGGACGGAGCCGATGTCGTTGAGCTGGACGTGCATCTTACGAAAGACGGACGTCTCGCCGTCATCCATGATGCCGAAGTCAACAGAACGACGAATGGCAAAGGAAAAGTGGCCGATATGACTCTTGAAGAGCTTGGCCTGCTGGATGCCGGAAAAGGCGAAAAGGTTCCTTCGCTTGAAGAAGCGATTGAAGCGGTGGACCAGCGGATTCCGATAAACATAGAACTCAAGGCGCTTGGAACAGCGCAGGCCGTCCGCGACCTGATTGAGTTTTATGTCGCCGAAGGGTGGAACCGCCGGGATTTCATGGTTTCGTCGTTTGAACACAATGAACTGCATTTTTTTTCGTCCATCGCTCCGGACGTGAAAATAGGGGTTTTGACCGGGGAAGTTCCGTTCAAGTACGCCAAGTACGCGGAAGCGCTCGGCGCCTATTCCGTTAATATCTCGCATGACGCCGCTTCTCCGGCGTTCATTGAGGATGCCCATAAAAGGGGAATAAGGGTTTTCGTCTGGACCGTTAACGAGTTGGAAGACATGGCTCTTATGGAAAAGATGGGCGCGGACGGAATCATCACCGATTTTCCCGGGAGGGCGAACGAAGTTTTGACACAAGGGCGCGTTTAAGGCATAGTATTGCCAAGCATCCGCAGAAGGTTGGGTCCCGGAAACGGGATAATGTCTGATATTTCAGGCGCCCTCCGGAGGATATCTCCTTTGGTAAACCTGACTTGCGGCTGGACGTCGCTTTTTTATTTGAGCGGCCTGTCCCGAACGCGGTTGAGGGATGCTCAAAGGTCGTAACCAACAAACAAAAAACAATAAGCGTAATATGCTCACAAAAGAGCAAAAGAAAAAGGTCATAGAGAACGAAACCGGCGCCCTCAAAGGCAGTCGCTCAATCGTTTTCGTGGACTTTACCGGAGTCAAAGCCGGAGACTTGAACGCTTTCAGAAAAACCATCCGCGATTGCGGAGGCGAACTCAAGGTTGTTAAAAAGAAACTATTAAGGGTTGCCTTCACTGAAGCCGGATTGGATTTCAATCCTGAAATGTTTGAGTCCCAGGTTGGAACCATTTTTTCCGGCGAAGATGTCTTCGCCATGGCGCAGCCCGCCTACAAATTCGCTTCGGCGAAAATACTGGGCGGATACGACGTTGAGGGAAAAAGGTTCGTGCCGGCTGAAGAAGTCATTATGCTCGGCAAGTTGCCGTCCAAGGAGGTTCTTCTTGGCCAGCTCGTCGGTATGATTGCCTCTCCGATAAGGTCGTTTATGTTTGTGCTTAAGGAAAGGGCGTCAAAAATCGCTTAATAAAAAACAAAACAATGGAAAAGTTTGAAGATATCATCTCCAAAATAGAAGGACTCACCGTGGCGGAACTCGCCGAATTGGTGAAGGCCTTGGAAGAAAAGTTCGGCGTTTCCGCGGCCGCTATGGCCGTTGCCGGAGCCGGAGCGGGAGCTGGAGCTGCCGCCGAGGAAAAGGATTCCTGGAATGTTTTGCTTAACGCCGTCGGAGAGCAGAAAATCAACGTCATCAAGGTTGTCCGCGAAGTCACCGGATTGGGACTTAAAGAAGCCAAAGATCTCGTTGATGGAGCTCCGAAAGTCGTTAAAGAAGGATTGAAGAAGGAAGATGCTGAAGCTTTGAAAGCTCAGCTCGTTGAAGCCGGCGCCACCGCCGAACTTCAATAAGTTCGCTTCTCGTGAAAAAACCGTCCCGGCGTTGGCCGGACGGTTTTTTTTGTTATAATCAATCAACGATGCCTGAAGAAATAAAATCGGTAAGCCAGGATCCGGCCGTTCCCCAAAAGGCAGCTGGCGACGGAACGAAAAAATACGTTATCGGACTGATAATCGCCTCCGCCGCGGCAATACTCGCAATTGGCGGATATTTCGCTTACGTGCTGGTTGTGAAAAGCCCGGAACAAGCGGAACAGAAAATTGACATGGGAATCGGCGCTGGCGGAACGATTCTCGGCGGTTCAAGGGGAATAATGCGGATGGAAACGGCGGATGGCGAAGAGCCCGCTCTCATTTTCGTGAGCGCAACGACGGGAAGCGAAACGGTTATGGTTCCCGGCGCTTTTGACGATATGGAGGGTATTGATTATCCGTTCGCGAGCGCCGGCAAAATATATTTTGCGGCGAGCCCCGGAACCAATCCGGTGGTTAAGAGCGTTGACCTGTTTTCGGGAAAAATTGAGACGCTCCCGCTGGATTACGATGCGGACAATCCGGTCAGCTCGTTTATCATCAAGGGACGCAACCTTTATTATCTATCCGGCAGGTATTGCAAGGACTATATGATGGAATGCCGGAATATGAGCCTTAAAAGATACAATCTTCTAACCGGGAAGATAGATCTTCTCTCCGAAGGAATAGAATCCGGATACATAAATGGATTTGATGAAACGAACGATAAAGTGGTGATGTCTCAGGGGTTCAGCGACGTCGGCTGCGGAACATGGGAATACCAGGCGCTTTCCCTCTCAACCGGATTGGAAACGAACCTCGGTTCTTATTCCGATTGCGATCCGTATCTTACCGAAGCGATGGCTCCTTTCAGACAGCTGATTGTCGGACCGAATAACCGCAACTTCCTCGCGGTCAAGGACGGAAGAGTGGTCCCTCCGGATCCGGAATTCTCGGAGCTTAACATTATCGGGATCAGGATAGACGAAAACGAATATCCCAAAGACTAAAACAAAAACCGCCCTTGAGGCGGTTTTTGTTTTAGTGGACGCTACCAGTGGCCTTTGCAATGCTTGCCCCGGTAGGTTTTTAATGGTGGGCGATACAGGATTCGAACCTGTGACCCCTGCAATGTGAATGCAGTGCTCTAACCACTGAGCTAATCGCCCATACGAAAATCCTATCGGGGTGAAAATGCAACGCTCTAATCCTAAACCCTGCCTGCCGGCAGGCAGGTAAGCGTCCAAACTCGTGGCAATAATATACCATTATTCGGCTTTACGCGAGAGTCTTAATTTGTTAAAAAACTTCTATGGCAAACTTCACCAAAGAATCGGTTCTCGGAGAAATATTGGGATGCGAAGGGGGAGCGGAAAAACTCGCGAAGCACGGCGTTCCCTGCCCGACCTGCCCCATGGCGGCGATGGAAATGGACAAGCTGACAATTGGCATGGTTTCCGAAACTTATGGTTTGGATGCCGACGCTATCCTTGCCGAATTGAACGCTTAATCACGTAATAGTTGAAGACGCCCTTGTCTCCGCCAGATGACGGAGGCGGGGCGTTTTTGCTTGACGACAGCGGGAATTAGTTGTATTAAAACGGGGCACATTCCAAATTTGAAGAGGAGGCAATTTTATGGCGAAAACTGGCGACCGCGATAAGGAAAAATCGGTAACGGTACTGACTGACTTTAACTGCATGGAGGAAGGATGTTTCGGCAACGTCAACACGGAGAATCCAAACACCAGGATGGCGCTTACGACTGGCTGTTCCAATCAATCCATGGCGTATGCCTGCGACACGTGCGGTAGGCTGCATTTCGGCCCCGAAACCGGCGTGGTGGACAGGGCTGACCCGCCGAACAAGGCGTTTCTGAAAGATGGAAAGCTTGTGAAAGTTCCTTCTGCCGGGAAAACCGGGACCTGACGGCAAGAAGAGCCGCTCTTGATGGGGCGGCTTTTTATTCTGGCGGACGGGGAGTTAAAATAACGGCGAAATGGCGCTTTTTGAAGAAGGGCTTGGAAACGTTAAAACCGCCGCTCCGCTCGCGGATAAGATGCGTCCGGAACGCCTGGAAGACTTTTTCGGGCAGGGAAACATCGTCGGCGAAAAGAAAATTCTCCGGGCGGCGATAGAGAGGGATGAAATTCCTTCAATGATTTTTTGGGGACCGCCGGGATGCGGAAAAACGACGCTCGCCAAAATAATCGCCAAAATGACGAAATCCGCTTTCGTTGAAATATCGGCGACCGGCGGCAGCGTCAAGGAAGCGCGCCTCATCATCGCGGCGGCGGACGAAAGGCTCCGCGTCCACGGAACGAGGACGATATTTTTCATAGACGAGATACACCGCTTCAACAAATCCCAGCAGGACGCTTTTCTGCCTTTCGTTGAAAACGGCACGATAACGCTGATAGGGGCCACGACGGAAAATCCGTCGTTTGAAGTGAATTCGGCGCTGCTTTCCCGCTGCCGCGTTTTCGTGCTCTCCGCCCTGGAACCGGAAGATATCGCGAAAATCATTTCGCGCGCTTTATCCGACAAGGAAAAAGGATTGGGCAACATGAAAATCGCGATAACCGACGAAGCCATTGGTTTTTTGGGCGATATGGCGAACGGAGACGCCCGCTCGGCTCTGAACGCCCTTGAACTTGCGGTAAAATCCGCGAAACAGCTTAAAAATAAAACGATAAAAATAAGCACGGACGCCGTCAAAGAAGCTTTCCAGAAAAGCCATCTTCTTTACGACCGCGCGGGGGAGGAGCATTACAACATCATCTCCGCTCTCCATAAATCAATGCGGGGTTCGGATACTGACGCGAGTCTGTATTGGCTTGGGCGGATGCTTATGTCCGGCGAAGATCCGCTTTACGTCGCGCGGCGGATCATCCGTTTCGCTTCTGAAGATATAGGCATCGCGAATCCGGCGGCGCTGACCCAGGCGGTCGCCGCTTACACCGCCTGCCAGTACATAGGTATGCCGGAGTGCGGCGTGAATCTCGCCCAGGCCGTCGTTTACATGGCGAAGTGCCCCAAGAGCAACGCGCTCTACACCGCTTACGGCGAAGTTCAGCGAGACATCAAGGAATTGCCGAACGAGCCGGTTCCTCTTCATTTACGGAACGCTCCGACCAAATTGATGAAGGAGCTCGGTTTTGGAAAGGGGTACAAATATAATCCTAATTTCAAAGGTAAAGTGGAACAGGATTATTTGCCGGAAAAACTTAAGGGCAAAAAATATTACAAAGATAAAAAATAGCCTTATTTGACGGAGGCGTGGAACGGGGGGCATCATTAAGCCCTCGTTTACAATCTAATAAAGGAGATGTTGTTATGGCGAGTTTTTGCTCTTTATTCAACGAATTGGCGACAAGAGCCAATGAATGTGAAAGGCTAAGGAAGGAAATTGAGGGTATGGCCCTGCCCGTCGTCCGTGACGCGGTCAATACCTGGAACGATTTCGGAAACGACTGGAAAATACGCGCGTATCACCTGGATATAACCGGGAAAAGCATGACTCTCTCGTTGGACGAGATTGAAAACACGGGATGCTTTCCCGTGAAGCCGCGCCCCGAAGAAATCACCGAAGAGGAAGTATCGGTAATGAGCGAAATGCTCTTCAAGGCGTTTGCCGACGAAATCCCGGATTTCGCCCCCTTCCATATTGTCGCGCCGTAACAAATTCACAAACCCTCCCCTCAAAAGGAGGGTTTTATGTTTGACAAGATATATATTATGTTGTTTATATATTGAACGTTAACTACTTAGCTGTTTTAATTCAATTAACCATGAAAGTAATTTATGCTCACGCCTGCGATTATGCCGCGATTCTATCGGATAGTAATCCGATTATATCTGGCATCTTTCAGGGGTTTAAATCACTAAAACCAGCTAAAAGATCATTCCAGGTTATTTTTAATACAGAAATCTACAGAGGAGAGACGCTACCCATTAAAATCAATGGAGTTGTAATAAATCCGTCTGATAAGGAGATAAGTAGGACAGAAATAATTGCTAAATCTAAGGGTATAATGATTAGTGGAGAAAAAGAATATTTTGGAGCTGTTCTTAATTTTAAAGATGTAGATTTTTCAGAGAATGGAGCGTACATAATAAAGCTATCTATTGATGATAAACCAAGCCATGAAATGACAATAGACTTTACATTACTGGCATGATATCAACTTATTTTGAAAATAATATTCCGACGAGGTATCCAATAGAGGACGTTTATGTTTTTAAAACAGGAGCGGATTATGCTGTTGGCTCTTTTAAAATAAGCATTAATAATTATTCTGACAGAAGAGATTATTTCACCCAAGAAGGACTTAGTTTAATAGACATTAAAAACACGATAGAAGAAAATAATAATGTTTCTTTTACTCAAACACGCATGTGTAATGATAAAGAATCTACGTTTAAGTCGGTCATAGAAATCTATCTAAATAATATTAGTAGCGCTATTGAAATAGAGGAATTGATACTTAATAATCCACTAGTAAGGGAAAGTATTAAAAACGAATTTGCTCTCCCTATCTTTTTTATAGATTAACAATGTTTGATTGGAATAAATTTATTGACACCGCAAAAACTTTGAATTCTATTGGCGATGAATCCTCTTGTAGATCGGCGGTAAGTAGAGCTTACTATGCTGCATATCATAGTGTATGCGGAAAGATTGGATACCCGCCTCCAGGAGTGAGCAGTAAACACCAAGAAACGCTCAGAGAGACAATGAAAAAAGATTTGACTACTGCATCAAAGTTAACAGCTCTTCTTGAAAAAAGAAAAGATGCTGATTACGAATCATCAAAAAGTGGTGAATTTAATCCAAGCAACGCTAAGTTAGCTATACAAGAAGCAGAATCTATCATTTCCTCGGTTCCATTTCTATAAAGCTAAACCCTCCCCTTAAAAGGAGGGTTTTATGTTATTTGCCGTCCCGAGTTATCATTAACCAATGGCAAGACTCGTTTTTGATATTGAGACCGTCGGCGAAAAAATGGCGGGTATGGATGAATTGACGAAAGACCTGATTACCAAACGCGCCCGCAAAGAAGCGGCGAACGAAGAAGAGCTGAACGGACTGATCGGCGATTTGGAATCCGGCTTCGCTCTTTCTCCCTTGACCGGAGAAATAGTCGCCATCGGCGTTTTGGACGCCGATACGATGAAAGGCGCCGTTTATTTCCAGGCGCCCGGAGCGGACATTGAAGAAACAGAAGAGGAAGGAATCAAGCTCGTCCCGATGACGGAATCAGAAATGCTGGCCCGTTTTTGGGAACTTTGCCGAAGCGCCACCGAATTTATCGGTTTCAACAGTAGGGGATTTGACGCGCCGTTCATAATGGCCCGCTCGGCGATAAACGGAATTCACCCGTCCGTGGATTTGATGTCCGACCGCTACGGCAGATTCGGCGTCAAACACACCGACTTGTATGACCAGCTTTCTTTTTACGGCGCTTCAAGATTTGCCAATTCAAGTTTGCATATGTGGTGCCGGGCGTTCGGGATAAAAAGCTCCAAAGAAGGCGACGTGAAGGGAGAAGAGGTGAGCGAAAGTTTCCGCTCCGGAAAATATCTTGATATCGCGAGATATAATATGAGGGACATCATCGCCACCAAAGAGCTTTATGATAAATGGAGCTCTTTAATGAAGTTCCAATAACATGATGGGCTTGGATTTTTACCATCTTTTTTATCACTTCGTTTTCTTTTCCTTTATAGGCTGGCTTGCTGAGGCGGTGTACGCTTACGCGACGAAAGGCAAATTCGTGAACCGTAATTTTCTGGCGAGCCCTTTTCTCACGATTTACGGCTTGGGCGGCGTCGGCGTCGCTTTGGTCTCGGAGCGGGCCAATGGAAGTTCGGCTCTCTTTATTGTCGGCGCCATCATCGTCACCTCGGTCGTGGAATATTTTTCCGCCATTTTCGTGGAAAAGGTTTTTCACCGCTCCTGGTGGGATTATCGGGACGAGCCGATGAACATTCAGGGCCGGGTAAGCCTCAAGTATTCCGTTTTTTGGGGAATTCTAAGCGTTATCGGCATCAAGCTGATGTATCCGCGCATACAGGCGTTTATTGAAACCATTCCCCGGAGCGACGGCGTCCTGTATGCAAGAATAATCGCGGCGCTCTTGGTTGTTGATACGATTGTCGGTGTTGGAACTATTTTCCAGGCAAACCGGCGCGCGAAAGAGCTTGAGCGGGTGCTCAAAAAACTGGACGCCGTAAGAGTGTCATCCGTTTTGGATCCGGCGGAGAAAGAACAAAGAATAGCCGAGCTGTCCCAGGAATACGACACTATCGTGTTAAAGCCCATTTACGGGTACAGCTGGGTCGCTCGCGAGCTGCCGCCGCTCAATAAAACGGACTGATTAGGCGGTTGAGATTTGCTTTTTCCCGTTCTAATATGAAACGCATATGGACACCTACGTAATCGGACACAAAAACCCGGACACCGACAGCGTCGCTTCGGCGATTGCCGCCGCGAAGCTCATGGGTCATAAGCCCGCCGTTTTCGGCGCGGTTAACAGGGAAACGGCCTTCGTTTTGGAAAAGCTCGGCATTCCGGCTCCGGAGGCGCTCGCGAGCATCGCCGGCAAAAAAGTTTTTCTCGTTGACCATAATGAAAATACCCAGATGGCGGACGGTTGGGAGACCGCCGAAATAATCGGCGTCCTGGACCACCACAAAATCAATTTTTCCTCCGCCGCTCCGGTTTTCTTTCACGCGGAAACCCTGGGTTCCACGAGCACCATCATCGCGAAGACCTACATGGAGCTTATAAAGCGGGACGCCAAGATTGCCGGACTGCTTCTTGCCGGAATCCTTTCCGACACGGTTATTTTCAAGTCTCCGACGACGGCCGAAGAAGACAAAACGATTGCCGGTGAGCTGGCGAAGATTGCCGGAATTGAGGATGCGGTTAAATTCGGCGTTGAGATAAAAACCGCCGGAGCGGACATCGCCGGACGCTCGGTTGGCGACATCGTCCACGCGGACTTCAAGGATTTTGATATGAATGGCAAGAAGGTGGGCGTGGGGCAGATAGAATTGCCCGACATCACCGTTCTGAAAAATATGGAGCCGGAAATAGTCGCCTGCCTTGCTGAAAAGAAAGGCGAGGGTTACGAGCTCGCCATGCTGGCGGTTACCGATATTATGGCGGAAGGAAGCAAGCTTCTCTTTGCGGGCGATCCGGAAGTGATTAAAAAAGCTTTTGGTGTCACTCCCGAAGGAAGCGGCGCTTATGTTCCGGGACTCATCTCCCGCAAAAAACAGATTATTCCGCCTTTGGAGGGAATCTATAGGCAATAAAAATAAATTGATGTCAATCGCCCTTTACAAAGGGCGATTTTGTTGACAAGGGGGCAAGGTGAGTCAACAATTAGTCCTGTAGTCCAAAATTAAGCAAGCAAATCAATATGAAAAAATTTATTGGTCGTTTGCCGCTCTTGGCGCTCTTTGTGAGCGTTTTTAATGAGCGGCTTTTTTGTTTTTAACAACTCTTACGCCGAAGAGTTGGAGGTCGCTCCCGAGCTCCCGCCGGTTGATTCGCCGGTTGGTGAGCTGTCCCCCGAAATACCGGTTCCGCCGGAAGAACCGAATCCGCCGGCTGACGGATCTGCTCTGGAAGAAATACCGCTTCCTGCTGAAGAACAAGAAAGTGAACCGGCCGCCATCGGTTCCGCCGCGGGGAGTAATAACATGTTTATGCTCTCCAATTACGGTTCCGGCCCTTCCGGCAACCAAGGTTCCGGGGAAGGAAACGGAGGAGGCGAAGTTCTCGGCTCCGAAACATTCCGTTTTACCAAAGACCTTTGGTTTGGGATGAAGGATTCCGACGTCACCGAACTCCAAAAGGTCATGAAGGGAGAAGGCTTGCTTGAAATAGAAGGCTTTACCGATTTCTTCGGAACGCTGACCTTTAAGGCCATCAAGGGATATCAGGAAAAGTACGGAATTCCCGTTACGGGGTACGTCGGACCGATGACCCGCGCCCAGTTGAACGGCGAGGAAGTTGAAGGAGCGGAAATAGACAAAAAAGGAATTCAGGAACAAATCAACAATCTGATGAAGAAGCTCGCCGAACTCATGGCGCTCTTCGGCAAGAAGTAAACACGGCATAAATCGCGGAAATGATTAAGTGGCTCAAAAAATACTTTATACCTCACGACGATAACGGCCATAAGCCCCACTTTTTGAGGGGAAAGACGGCCGTTATCGCCGTATCCGCGATCCTGGCCCTGGAAACGCTTTTTCTCGCCGAAACTCTGCTTATCGCTCCCAATTCCAAATTCACGGGGGAGATACTGCCGGCGATTATCGCCCAAATCACCAATCAAAACCGCGAGGAGGGCGGACTTCAAAAGCTTGAAGTGAACGGCAAGCTTGCCGAAGCGGCAAAGCTTAAAGCGGAGGATATGGCGGCGAAGGGATATTTTTCCCATGTTTCGCCGGAAGGAACGACTCCGTGGCATTGGATGGATTCCGTCGGTTACGAATACGTGAGAGCGGGGGAAAACCTGGCGGTTAACTTTGTTGACTCCAAAGACGTCGTTGACGCCTGGATGTCCTCGGCGTCCCACAAGGCGAACATTATGAAGTCTTCTTTCTCCGAAATCGGCATCGCGGCCGCGAGCGGAACGTACAGGGGCAGGAACGCCATCTTTATCGTTCAGATGTTCGGCGAACCGGTAAAACCGCTCGCGATTGACCCGTCGGGCATCCCCGAACTTTTACCGGAAGGAAGCGAACCGGTTGCGTCGGCAAATGAACCTAAAACCGAAGTTCTCGGCGTTTACAATGACCGCTCATCCGTGGTTTCTTCCGCCGTGGCGGCTCCGAGGCAATCCCTGAACATCGTTTATGTCGTTTTCGGAACCATAGTGCTTCTCGCCATTATTCTCGCGGTGTTCATCAAGCGGAATATCCAGCATCCGTCGCTTGTCATAAACGGCGCGATTATTCTGATGGTCATTTCCGCCGCGATGGCGATAAACAAACTGGCGCTTGTGGCGGGCGGAAATATATCTTAGTGTTATCCGGCATGATTGAATTCAGTGTCCGGAAAAAGTCCAAAAAATCAAACGCCCGCCTGGGCGTTCTTAAAACTCCGCACGGCGAAGTTGAAACGCCGTGTTTCGTTCCGGTTGCCACGCAGGCAACCGTAAAAACCTTGTCGGCCGAAGACGTGGTGAATGCCGGAACGCAGATGGTTATTTCAAACGCTTATCATCTGCATCTCCGTCCCGGCGAAAAACTCATCAAGAGCCATGGCGGCATCCAAAAATTTTCCGGACTTAATCTCCCGGTGATGACGGACTCCGGCGGATTCCAGGTGTTGAGCCTCGGGTTCGGCAGGGATTTCGGAATAAGCAAGGTGATGAAATACGACACGGGCGAAGTGATAATGAAGGGCGCCCAGCCGAAACTTTTAAAAATCACCGAAGACGGAGTTGAGTTCACCTCCTATGTGGACGGCAGCAAACTTTTTTTGGGGCCGAAGGAATCCATAAAGATCCAGGAGGGCATCGGCGCGGATATTATGTTTGCTTTTGACGAAGCGACTGTTCCGACGGCGAACCACGAATACACCGCCGAATCGCTCAAAAAAACCCATCGCTGGGCGGACATATGCCTTAAAGCCAAGAAGACCGACCAGGCTCTCTACGGCATAGTGCAGGGAGGAAAATTCAAAGACTTGCGGATTGAGTCCGCCAAGTTCATCGCCACCCGTCCGTTTGACGGGTTCGGCATAGGAGGGGAGTACGGCAGCGACAAAAAGAAAATGGTTGAGATGATTAAATGGGTGACGGACGAACTGCCGGAAGAAAAGCCCCGCCACCTGCTGGGTATCGGCTACCTGGAAGATATGGAGCCCGTAATCAAAGCCGGCGTGGACACTTTTGACTGCACCGTTCCCACTCATTACGCTCGCCACGGCAACGCTTTCACCTCAAAAGGGAAAATAGACCTCACAAAAACTGTTTGGCTCTCCGGAAAAGCGTCAAAAGAACCATTGGACCCAAAGTGCGAATGCTTTGTTTGCCAAAATCACACCAAGGGTTATCTTTCCCACCTTATCCGCGCCCACGAAATACTTGGGCTTCGGCTGGTAACGTTCCATAACGTTTATTATTTCAATAATTATGTAGCTGAGTTGAGAAACAAGATCAAAAAAGGCCTCATCTAACCAACAGGAAACGATATCTAAACGGATAAGGAATAAGAAATAGAAATCTGCCTGAACTGACCCGTTTTTAGTTCAGGCAGATTTTTTCATTGGCGGATGTTTTGAAATTTTTATCCCTTTTTGCGACGGAGAGAAGGGTTTTCCACAGAAAACGGCGTAAATTCGCGAAGTCCTGATAAAACCCATGTGGATAAGTTTATATCCGCCTTGAAACACGCCAAAAATCTGGCGTTTTTTTCATTTTTGCCGATTCCCAATCCTTTGACCCTTTTCGCTCTTCGGGGCTATAATTTTTACAACGAGTGGGGGAAAGTGGTGAAAGGTGTTGAATCTATGTTTATCGGCGAATATCAGCACAACATGGACGTGAAAGGCAGGGTGGCGGTGCCAGCCAAATTCCGGAACAAACTTTCGGGCGGCGCCATTGTCACCCGCGGTTTGGATAAGTGTCTTTTCCTTTTTTCAGCCGAAGAATGGGAGAAGCTCGCCGAAAAAATCATTTCTCTCCCTCTCACTCAAGCCGATTCAAGGGCTTTTTCGCGCCTTATGCTTGCCGGCGCCGCCGACTGCGAAATAGACGCCCAGGGAAGAATCCTTATCCCCGATTATTTACGTAAATACGCCGGGCTGGAAAAAGAAGTTGTCGTCGCGGGACTTTATAACCGCGCGGAAATCTGGGATATGGCCCGCTGGAACGGATATAAAGCCGAAACGGAAGAAAAGTCGGAAGAAATAGCCGAGAGAATGGGCGAACTTGGACTATGAATGAAACCAATCCTGAAAACGTTCACGTTCCCGTCATGATGAACGAAGTTATCGCGGCGCTTGAGCCCAAACCGGGAAATTTCATGATTGACGGCACTTTGGGCGGAGGAGGGCACGCTTCGGAATTGGCGAAAAAAATTTCTCCAGGAGGAACTCTGCTCGGCGTTGACCGGGATCCCGCCGTCATCAAAAGAGTGGAAATAAACGCCCCCGATATCAAAGTGGTTCTCGTGAGCGCGAATTACGCGAATCTTGAAGAAGTGTTGGAGGACAAGCGTCTCCCGAAAGCCGACGGCATCCTCCTGGACCTCGGATTTTCTTCCAATCAGCTGGGAGACGGCAGGGGATTTTCATTTATGAAAGACGAACCGCTCCTTATGACTTACAGCGACGATGACGAACCTCTTTACCGGGCGCTTCGCAGGCTGAGCAAAGACGACCTCAAGGAAATCATTTCCGTTTCCGGAGAGCGGTACGCGAGAGTTATCGCCGAAGCCATCTGGAAAGCGGAACGCAGAAATCCGATAGGCACGACCGGCGAGCTGGTTGAGGTCATTAAATCGGTTTTGCCTCCCAATTATGAACGCGGGCGTATACACCCGGCAACGAGAACGTTCTTGAGCCTGCGGATATACGTGAACAAGGAATTTGAGAGTTTGGAAAAAGTCCTTGACTCTCTGCCGAATATCCTGAAAGCCGGAGGCAGGGCGGCGATAATAACCTTTCAATCGCTTGAAGACAGGATAGTGAAAAATAAATTCAGGGATATGGCGAAGGAAGGAAAAATATCACTGCTTACCAAGAAACCTGTTTCTCCCCAGTACTCGGAAATAAAAAAGAATCCAAGAGCCAGGTCGGCGAAAATAAGAGCGATGGTAATGAACTAAAATGACAATCGTTAAAACATTAAACCAAAAAAACGAATCTGCCTGGAAGCTCGTTTTCGCGCTTTCCGGCGGACTACTCATCGCCTCCGTTATCCTTTGCGGATTCTTTTATTCCAGAACGGTGGGATTGAAACATGAAATTTTGTCTTACAAAGAGACTGTTAAAGCCGAAAAAACCGAGAATGCCGAACTCAAGAACACCCTGTTTAAAATGACCGACCCGCAGATACTTGAAGCCATTGCCGAAGAGAAAGGTCTCGTTGAAGACAAAAATCCACAATGGGTTTTCGCTTCATTGCGGTAATCGGCATATTTGCCATTTTATACGGCTCACTCGGAGTGAGATTTTTTAATCTTCAGATAAGGAAGGGTGATTTTTACTCGGCGAAAGCGGCTTCCCAGATAATAAGCCGCTCCCTTGACCCGGCGAGGGGAAACATTTTTATGACCGACAAAAACGGCACGCCGATTCCGGTTGCCGTCAAAAAAGACTACCCGTTCGTTTATGCCGTTCCGGAAGAAATAGCCAAAGCCGGCATTGACCTCGCCGAAACAGCGGCGAAGCTTGAAGAAGCCATCTCCGTGGCGGCAGATGAAATAGCGTCCAAGCTTGATAAACCGGATGACCCGTTTGAAGAACTCCTTAAACTCGCTACGGACGAGGTGGCATCCAAAGTCAGGGAATTGAATATTCCCGGCGTTTACGTCGGCGATAAGCCGAAAAGATATTATCCGTACGGCGAAATGGCGGCGCACGTTTTGGGCTTCGTTTCCGCCGACAAGGGCCAGTACGGCATTGAGTCATATTACGAAGAAAAACTGTCCGGCACCGCCGGAGAGGCTTCGGGAGACACTTTTGTCGCTCCCGAAGATGGTTCGGATGTTTATCTGACCATAGACCAGATCATCCAGGCGCGCGCCGAAAAAGTGCTCGCTGACGCCGTTTCTAAATTCAACGCCAAAGGCGGACTCGTCATTATTTCCGACCCGAAGACGGGTGAAATAAAAGCCATGGCGGGAACGCCGGCGTTCAATCCCAATGATTACGGTTCGGCGAAAATGTCGGATTACATGAATCCCGCTGTCCAAGGCGTTTACGAGCCTGGTTCGGTGTTCAAGCTCGTCACTATGGCGGGAGCGATAGATTCCGGAGCCGTTACGCCAAGCACCACCTACGTTGACAGCGGTTCGCTTACCATAAACGGCAGGACCATCCAAAACTGGGACCATAAAGCGCACGGCACGCTCACGATGACGGAAGTCATTGAGCAATCCATCAACACCGGAACGGTTTTCGCGTCCAAAAAAATGGGAAAGGATTCGTTCCTGAGTTACGTTGAAAAATTCGGATTCTCCGCGCCGACCGGCATAGACCTTCCCGGCGAAGCCGTCGGTTCAGTTAAATCCCTTGTGAACGGAAACGACATCAGCTACGCGACCGCTTCCTACGGACAGGGAATTTCCGTTTCGCCCATAAGAATGCTTTCGGCGGTGAATGCCATCGCGAACAAAGGAGTGATGATGCGTCCGCGCATCACGAGTGGCGAAGCGAAAGTTGAAAGCGCTCCAGTTTCGGAAGCGACCGCCAAAACCATCACCGACATGATGGTCTCCGCCGTCAAGAAAAACGTTTTGGCTGACATCGCCGGATATTCGGTGGCGGGAAAGACGGGAACCGCCATGGTTCCGGACTTGAATAAGGGCGGATACAAAGACGCTTACATCAACACGTATGTCGGTTTTGCCCCGGCCTACGATCCCAAATTCTCAATCCTGATAAGGATAGACGAGCCGGAAGGCAACCCCTTGGCGGGTGCTTCCGTGGTTCCGGCGTTCAAAGAACTCGCCGAATTTGCCATATCGTATTACGGCGTCGCCCCTGATAAGATGAGATAAACGAGCCCGCTGGTTTCTCTTAAAAAAGCGCGGTTCGCCGCTTTTAATGAAAAAAGCTCTTGCTTTCATCTTGGCATATCTTGCCAAGAAAATAATATCCAAATACAAACCGAAGATAATCGGCGTTACTGGCAGTTTCGGCAAAAGCTCGGCGAAAGAAGCCGTTTTTCACGTTCTCTCGTACGGAGAAAGAAAGGTCAGGCGGAACAGGGGAAACTTCAACAATGAACTCGGTTTTCCGCTCGCCGTTATCGGCGATTTTGACCACCTGGGAGGCGTTTTCTTTTATCTCGGAGCGGCGATTAAGGGATTCCGTGTTTGGCTCGGTAAGAGCGATTACCCGAAAATTCTCATTCTTGAATACGGAGCGGATAAGCCGGGAGACATCAAATATCTTACGGAGATCGCGAGGCCCGACGTCGCTATCGTGACCGGTATTTCCGATATCCCGGTTCACGTGGAGTTCTATCCGTCTTCCGAAGCGGTGGCCGAGGAAAAGTTCAACCTCGTTAAATCTCTTAACGAAAACGGAACCGCCATACTGAACGCCGACGACGCGCTTGTGGCGAAGATGGCGGAAAAAACTTCCGCCGGCACTTTGTTTTACGGATTTTCTCCGGAGAGCGATTTTCGCGTATCCCAGTTTTCAAATCGCGCCTCGGATGGAGTTCCGCTCGGCATCGCCTTTAAACTTGAAACAGTGGGAAAGTCCGTTCCTGTCGTGATTGACGGCGTGCTTGGAAAGGGAACGGCGTACGCCGCCGCTGCCGCCGCCGCCTGCGGTTCTTTGTTTGACGTCCCGCTCGTGAAATCCGCCGGGGAAATGTCTTCGCTTGAGACGCTTCCGGGCAGAGCGAGGATTATTGAAGGCTCGGACGGCGTTTGGCTCATAGACGACACTTATAACTCTTCTCCCGCCGCTTTGCGCGAAGCGCTCGCTTCGCTTAAAAGCATCCAGGCGAAACGCAAAATCGCCGTATTGGGAGGAATGATGGAGCTTGGGAATTTGTCCGGTTCCGCCCATGAAGAGTTGGGAATCGCCGCCGCCGAATCGGCTGACGTGGTCGTGGGCATCGGCGAAAAAGGAAAGCAGCTGACCGTTGCCGCCTCCGAAGCGGGCAAGAAGACATTGTGGTTTGAGGATTCCGAGAAAGCCGCGGAAGGCGTCAAGAAAATGGTTCGCGAAGGCGACTTGGTGCTCGTTAAAGGCTCGCAATCCGTGAGGACGGAAAAGGTGGTTAAGGCGCTTATGAAGCGTCCGGATAGAGCCAGGGAACTGCTTGTTCGCCAGTATGGAAACTGGCTCAAAAATTGATTTTCGGCATAGCCTCTTGTAGGGTGGGCGAAGCGCTTTAAAAGAGAATAAAGGAAAGGAGCCGAGAATCGTGAAAAAAGATTCCAGCAAAGGGCATTATTTTTTTGTACTGTCAGCTGTGCGAGTTGGACGGAGATTGCATCCTTCGCCACAACGAATTCATGGGAGTCGCGCCGAACGCTGAAAATAAAACGGATGACACCCCGTATCGGAGCCACGAAGACGTCCGTTGGGTGATAAGCGGATTTCAGGGAGGAACGAGAAGAGCGGCCTGCGCCGGACTTATCCGAAAAACGGATTCAATCTATTATCCGCTTGACTGCGAATGCGGAACGGCGTTGTCGTCCCTGACTTTCTCCGGAGTTTTCGGAGGGTGTTGCGCGAAAATCAAGATAGGCGAGAAGGGACAAAAGATTCTGGATGACATTGAGGAATGCGCCAGGCTCTCCGCCGAAGAAGAAGGAATAGATGTTTCAGAAGTGGACAGAATGTCCCTGCTTCGGGAGCTGTATCCTTACGACGCGGCTATGATGTATTAAACGGGCGAAATTCGTCCGTTTTTTATTAACGCAGCCCCAAGGGGAATCGAACCCCTGTTACCAGGATGAGAACCTGGCGTCCTAACCGCTAGACGATAGGGCCTGACAGGTAAAATTTAATGGAAAATTCCCATTCTGTCCATTTTGATTTATCATTTTCTGGTACGAATGACCGGGGAATTCCGCATTAAAACTAAACTGCCTCCTTACGCCGTTTATGCCATCTTCTCCGGCGGATTTATTATTGCCGCGCTTCTTCTTTCTCTTTTTGCCGTACCGGAAGGGGCGTTCATGATCATCAAGGGAGGCATAGGGGACAAGCAGTCGCTTGTTAACCTTACCCTGGTGACGCTTGCCGTTTGCGCCATTAATTTGGCGGCTTCCTGGGGTATTTATAAAAAGGACAGGGTGGCGTCCCATGTGTTGGGCGCCCTTGCCGCCGTCCTTCCGGCTATTATTTTGCTTAAGGTTGCGGCGGTTATTTTTGCCGTTTAGCTCTCGCCCTCCCCGGTGAATCCCGAAACGGGATAGGGTTTGCAATAAATAAGGCTTTTCTGCTACCATAACCGGGCTATGTTCGCCGTTATAGAGACCGGAGGCAAACAATACGTTGCCGCTCCCGGAAATAAAATAAAAGTTGAGAAGTTGGAAGCCGAAGAAGGAGGCGAGGTTTTGTTTGATAAAGTTCTATTTAAAGAAACCGATTCAGGCGTTGAGCTCGGCAGGCCTTACCTTAACGGCTCTGTCGTAAAGGGAAAGGTTCTCCGTCAGGGAAGGACCAGAAAACAGATAGTTTTTAAATTCCACCCCAAGAGCCGCTACGATAAGAAGAAGACCCATCGTCAGGCCTTCACTGAAGTGGAAATCACCTCTGTAAACTAAAATCTAAAATGCCCGCGAGAGCGGGCATTTTAATACCTTATGCCACTCTCTTCTTCCGGATTATTCCGTTATTTTCCGAAAGACCGTTCGGAAACCGAGCGGGCACGATTCCGAAGGAGAGCGAGGTTGAGGGCGGGCGCGGACGGCTCGCTGGGCCGTCCGACGCGTGTCTTAAGGGAAATTGCGGAATAATTATTTCCTCCCTTCTATCGCTTCAAGCAGAGTGTCCGGGTCGGCAAACTCCACCTCCCCTCCGATTGGTATCCCTCGTCCAAGGCGGGTTATTTTTTCCGCCATTCCGCGCAGATGTTCCGCTATTATTTCCGCCGATATGTCTCCGGCGGTGGTGGGAGAGAAAGCGATGATTATTTCCGAGATTTTTCCGGAAGGGGATAAGGCGCTCCGGGCGCGGAGCGAATCCAACTTTATCTTTTGGTTTTCATCCAGTTTCCCCGCTTTTTTAATGTCGCCGAGGCAGAGATAAACGCCGTTGTATTTTTGCGTTGACTCTATGGACATCAGGTCGGTTTCTTTTTCAACGATGGCGACGGTACTCTTGTCGCGGGCCGAGTCCGAACATATTCCGCAAAGCCCCGCTCCTTCGTTGTCATGAGTGGAGAAACACTCGGGGCAGACCTTGAGCCCTTGTATCACCTGAAGCGCCGCCATTATGTCCGAGGCGGTTCTTTTTTTGTTTGCCAGATAAAAAGCGAGGCGTATCGCTTGCCGCGGGCCTATTCCGGGGAGTTTTGAAAACTCGTTGACGAACGGCTTAATTGAATCCGGTATTTTCATGGGTCACGTCCAGGTTCTCAAAACTTGCCGATTCTTTGTTAAACCGAAGCTGCACTATTCCAAGCGGGCCGTTTCTGTGTTTCGCGACGTGTATTTCGGTGATTCCCTCGTCGCTTGGGTTATCCATTGACTGCTGGTATCTCCATGCCGGATAGATGAACATCACGACGTCCGCGTCCTGCTCAATGGAACCGGAGTCCCTGAGGTCCGAAAGCTTCGGCACTTTGTTGTCGCGCTGCTCCACTCCGCGCGAAAGCTGGGAGAGGGCGAGGATGGGAACGTTCAGTTCCCTCGCCACGGTCTTCAGTCCGCGGGAAATTTCCGTTATCTGCTGGACCGGATTGTCGGAGCCTTTTCTCGGCTGGATGAGCTGGAGATAGTCTATGACGATGAGTCCCAGGTTTTTCTCTTCCGCCTGCAGCCTTCTCGCCATCCTTCTTATTTCCAGAATGTTCGGGGACGGGGTGTCGTCAACGTATATTTTCGCCTGCGCCAGCCGGTCAAACGCCGCCTGTATCATTTCGTAATCCAGGGCATCCAGCTGCTTTCCGGTGCGGATTTTCCAGAGAGACACTTTTGATTCGGCGGAAATCAGCCTGTCCACGATTTGTTCTCGCGACATTTCAAGCGAGAATATGCCGACGCCGAACCCGGCTCTCGTGCCGATGTGGCGGATCATATCCAAAGCCAGGGATGTTTTACCGAAAGACGGCCTTGCGCCGAGAATTACGAGGTCCGATTTCTGGAGTCCGGAGAGAATATTGTCCAACCCCGTGAATCCAGTCGGCACTCCGCGGGTCACGTCGCCGTGGCTTATGCGTTCAAGCCTTTCATAAGCGGCGGGAAGCTCGTTCTTGACGGAAGCAAAGGCTCTGACCGCCGTTTTATTCGTTATGGAAAAAACCTTCTGTTCAATATTGTCCAGCAGGATGTCTATGTCTTCGGACTCGGACATCGCGCTCTCCGTTATGGTGTTTGAAGTGCTTATCAGGTCGCGGAGGATTTTCTTTTCCTTCACGATGCCCGCGTAATGCGCCACGTGGGCGGCGGAGGGAACGGCGTTCACCAGGTCGGTGAGATAGCCCATTCCTCCTGTCTGTTCGGCGTATCCGGCTTTCTTGAGTTCGGCGGAAAGAGAAAGCAAGTCAATGGGAGCCTTCTTTTCCCAAAGCCTCAGCATCGTTTCGTATATGACGCCGTTCTTTCTGTCGTAAAAATCATCCGGTTCAATCGTGTCGGCAATGGAGCCTATGGCGTCCTTGTCTATCATCACCGCCCCGAGGACCGACTGCTCGGCCTCAAGGTCTTGAGGGGGGATTTTAAACTCGTTCTTGTTCATTGCCTTTTCTTCCTTAATTTATATCCTTTTTCTTCGTCGCTTACTTCGTATCCTTTTTCTTCCAGTTTCTCTCTGATCTTGTCCGCCTCGGAATAATTTCCGGCGCTTCTGAACTCCTCCCGTTTGCCGGCAAGCTCCGTGATTTCTTCAGGAATCGTTTCTTCCTGCGTTTCCGAAATCTTGAGCCCCAGCGCCCTGTCGGCGTATTCCATTAGCGATACTTTGTCTTTCGCCGGGAGCTCTTTATCTTTGACGGCGCCCCATAAGACAGCGAGCGCCCTGGGAGCGTTAAGGTCGTTGGCAAGGGAACCGAGCAGCAGGCTTTTGGCCTTTCGCAGCGCCGAAGAAGTTTTTAAGCGTGATTCCTGTTTGGCTTCTTCTTTCGCAAGCGCGTAAGCCTGTCTTAAACCGTCCAAAGCCGTTGCCGCCGCGGCAAGAGACTCCCAGGTGAAGTTCATCTTGGAGCGGTAGTGCGTCTGCAGGCACAGGTATCTAAAAGCGAGCGGTTCGTATCCCTTTTCTTCTATGTCTCGCAAGGTGTAAAAATTGCCGGCGGACTTTGCCATTTTCGTTCCGTCAACGAGCAGATGTTCTCCGTGTATGAAAAATCTGGCGAAAGGTTTTCCCGTCGCGCCTTCCGACTGCGCGATTTCGTTTTCGTGGTGGGGAAACGCGTTATCTACGCCCCCGGCATGTATGTCAAGCGTGTCGCCGAGATATTCGGTCGCCATGGCGGAACATTCTATATGCCACCCCGGTCTGCCTTCTCCCCAGGGAGAATCCCATGAAGGCTCTCCGCCTTTCTTCGCTTTCCATAAAGCGAAATCCCGCGCTTCGCCTTTCTCGTATTCATCATCCGCGACTCGTCCGGCGTTTTTCTGTCCGGAGGAATCCGGATGGGTGAGTTTTCCGTAGTCGCCGAATTTTGAAACGCTGAAATAAACCGACCCGTCTTCCTCTTTGTAGGCATATCCTTTTTTGAGGAGCTCTTCTATGAGCGATATCATCGTTTTCACGTGCTCTGTCGCTCTCGGCGTTTCCTCGGGAGTTTCAATGTTCAGCTTTCCGATATCCTCCAAAAAACTCCTTTCAAACGGCCTTGTGATTTCCTCAAGCGATTTTTCCGACTCAAGCGAAGCTTTGATTATCTTGTCGTCAATGTCCGTTATGTTCATCACCTGAAACACGCCGTATCCGGCAAGCTTCAGGGTTCTCCGTAAAATATCTTCAAACAGATAAGTCCTTAAGTTGCCGATGTGGGCGAAGTTGTAAACGGTCGGCCCGCAGGTGTAAATCTTCGCTATGTCGCCGTTCAGAGGCGAAAATTCTTCTTCTTTTCCCGAAAGGGTGTTATGCAATGCCACCAAAACTCTCGCCGGTTTTTCCCGGAAGAAAAAGCTCATGAGCGAATTATAACACCGGCGAAACTCGCGGGCGACCAGACGTCAAAGCACCTTGACAATAAAGGTCTTTTATTTAGAATAACGCTGAATTATGCCTGAAAAAGATATTGAAAATAATCTCGCCGAAGAGGCGAATATTGAAAATCAGCCGGCCGACCTGTCTCCGCTCCGAGGAGTCAAAGGCGAGGCGATTCGCGCCAAGGAGGAAGCGGACAGGCTAAAAAAAGAAAACGAAGAATATTTGGACGGCTGGAAAAGGGCGAAAGCGGAACTCATAAATTACAAGAACGACGAATTGAAACGGATGAACGAAATCATTCGTTTCGCCGGGGAAGACATGATCCGCGACATGATCGGAATCCTGGACAGCTTTGATCTCTGTATAGCGGCGCTGAACAATGAAGACCAGAACGCGGCAAAAGGCATTTACATGATACGGACTCAGATGGAAGATGCCTTAAAGAGAAAAGGGCTTGAGAGGATAATGGTTTCCGTGGGACGGGAATTTGACCCCGCTCTCCACGAAGCGATTTCCGCCGTTGAATCGGAATCTCCTCCCGGTACTGTCATTGAAGAGATAGAAAAGGGATATACTTGGAACGGAAAGCTGATTCGCGCCGCCCGGGTGGTAGTTTCAAAATAATAAATTATTGCTGTTAGCCGCCCGGCGGGCGACGCATCTCGGCGGAGGCCGGGAACCATACAAATCAACTCATCTAAAATGCCAAAAATAATAGGAATAGATCTTGGAACCACGAACTCGGCAATGGCGTTCGTCGGCTCGGACGGAAAGCCTGAAATATTGGAATCATCCGAAGGGGCGAGAACCACTCCTTCCATCGCCGCCGTCAATAAAAACGGGGAACGCCTCGTTGGTATTCTCGCCAAGCGTCAGTCAATAACCAATCCGGCGAACACCATTTTTTCCGTGAAAAGGCTTATCGGACGCAAGTGGACCGATGTGGAAGTCCAGCGCGACAAAGCTTGGCTCCCTTACGAGCTTAAAGAATCCGCCCACGGCGGAGTGGAAATAAAACTCGGCGACAAATGGATGAATCCCGAAGAAGTCTCCGCGATGGTTTTGGGAAAGCTCAAAGCCGACGCTGAAATGCGCCTCGGAGAAAGGATTGAAGAAGCCATCATCACCGTTCCGGCTTACTTTGACGACTCCCAGCGCCAGGCGACCAAAAACGCCGGCGAGATAGCCGGATTCAAGGTAAAGAGAATACTGAATGAACCCACTGCCGCCGCTTTGGCATACGGGCTTAATCGCGGAAAGAATGAAAAGATCGTCGTGTACGATTTCGGCGGCGGAACGTTTGACGTTTCCGTTCTGGAAGTCGGCGACGACACGGTTGAGGTCAAGGCGACCGGAGGCGACACGCATCTCGGAGGAGACGATTTTGACAAGAAGCTGAACGAATACGTCGCCGCAAAATATTTAAGCGACGAAGGAATAGACATTTCCAAGGATCCGCTCGCCCTCCAGCGCCTTAAAGAAGCGGTGGAGCGCGCAAAGCACGAACTATCTTCCTCCATTGAAACCGAAATAAACCTGCCGTACATCACTTCCGATTCTTCAGGACCGAAGCACCTGCTTATGAAGGTGACAAGGGCGAAGCTTGAGGAACTTGTTTCCGAATACGTTGAAAGGGCGGCGAAACTGACCGAAGACGCGGTGAAGGAGGCCGGATTCTCCGTCTCTGACATTGACGAGGTGATATTGGTCGGCGGACAGACGAGAATGCCCGCTATCCAGGCTTCGGTTAAAAGCCTTTTCGGCAAAGAGCCGAATAGGGGAATAAACCCCGACGAAGTCGTCGCTTTGGGAGCCGCTATTCAGGGAGGAATATTCCAAGGGGACGTCAAAGACATTCTTTTGCTTGACGTCACTCCGCTCACTTTGAGTATTGAGACTTTGGGAGGCATCGCCACGCCGATGATACCGAAGAACACGACTGTTCCGACGACCAAGACTCAGGTGTTTTCAACCGCCGCCGACAACCAGATGTCGGTTGAAGTCCGCGTGGTTCAGGGAGAACGCCCTATGGCGGACGACAACAAAACTCTCGCCAAATTCATTTTGGACGGCATCCCGCCCTCTCCGAGGGGGATTCCGCAGATTGAGGTTTCCTTTGATATTGACGCGAACGGAATTCTGAACGTCAAAGCCGCGGACAAAGCGAGTGGAAAGAGCCAATCGGTCCGCGTTGAAGCGCAAACCTCCCTTTCCAAAGACGAAATAGAGCGCTTGAGGAACGAAGCGGCGGCGAATGCCGATGCCGACAAGAGAAAGAAAGACGTGATTGAGGCGAAGAACAGGGGAGAAGCGCTTGTTTATTCCTCGGAAAAAGCCTTAAAAGACGCCGAAGGCAAAATCGGCGACGAAGTGAAAAAAGAAGTTAAGGAAAAGATTTCCGCTCTTCGTTCCGTTCTCGGTTCCGACGACCTGGAAAAACTGGAATCTTCCATTTCCGAACTTTCATCTTCGCTTCAAAAGATAGGGCAGGCGATGTACAATAAAGGGAATGAAGGAACTTCCGGAGACGGAGGACAAGAAGATACTGGGACTGCTTCGTCCTAAGTTCGGCGGCCGCACGGTGTATGACGAATCGCCTGCGATGAAAGCGGCGAAAGCCGACCGCGAAGGAGTTTCGGAAGCCGATTATTCGGGCCTCAAAATAGCCGCCGTGATAGTTGGCGTGTCCGCTTTCGCTTTTCTTTTTGGTTATTCGCTTTCTTTTTGGGGAGTTTTTCCGTCTATCGCCGCTGGAATGTTTTTTGTTTCCCTGGTCGCCCTGGCGCCTCTTCTTCTTAAATCCCGCGGTCTGCAGTTCGCGGCGGCGCTCGTTTCTTCTCTGGCTCTCGCCATTCCTCTTTTTATCTTCGGTAAAATACCGCTGATTCCCATCGGAGCGCTTGCGGTGTTTTCAATCGTAATGCTCGCCGAAGGCGTCATTTTTGGGAAAAAAGAAATAGATAATTCGCTTAAGGTTAGTTTCAGCAAGTTTTCGGGAGCCGTGGTCGGGAAAGCGCTCACTGTCATCGCTCTTGCCGCTTCCATTTCGTACGGCTGGCATTTCACGGCGGACGACTTATTCACCGACAAATTCATTGACGGCATTGTCTCTCTTTCTTCGCCGGTTGTCGGCTATTACGCTCCCGGATTCACGCCGGAAATGAAGTTTAGCGAGTTCTTGGAAATTTCTGCCCGCCGCGCCCTTGCCGGCAAGGACCCGATTGGTTTCGCCGTTATGCCGGAGACCCTCAAGCGCCAGCAAATAGACCAGACGGTTGAAAACTCCCGCCGCGCCCTTGAAAACAACTTCGCGATGGAAGTTGATTTGGAGGCTTCCGTTCAGGATAACTTCCGGAAAGCGGCAATAGATAAGCTTGCCGGACCGGCGAGAGCTGTGAATCCGGACCACTTATCCATCGCCGCCGCCATAGTGATTTTCATTTTCGTGAGAGGCGTTCTTTGGTTCTTCGGTTGGCTTGCCGCGGCGCTCGCGTTTTTCGTTTACCAGCTGCTTCTTGCCACGAAATTCGCGGAGATTTACATTGAATCCAAGACGAGGGAAATGGTTATTTTAAAGTAAGAGCGTAATCTCTGATGAAAAAGGATTATTACGATATTCTTGGCGTCCAAAAAAACGCCACGGAGGAAGAAATCAAGAAAGCTTACCGAAAGCTCGCGCACCAGTACCACCCGGACAAAACGGGCGGTGATTCGGATAAGTTCAAAGAAATAAGCGAAGCGTATCAGGTGCTTTCCGATAAAAACAAACGCGTCGCTTACGACCGCTTCGGTTCCGCCGAAGGTTTCGGAGGATCGGGTAATCCGTTCGCCGGAATGGGTGGGGTGAACGGGGTCAATTTTGATTTCGGCGGAATAGATATGGGCGACCTTTCAAGTATTTTTGAAGGTATATTCGGCGGAATGGCGGATGTCGTCCGTCCGGTGAGGAGAAAAGGCTCTGATACGGAAATTTTCGCCGAAATCACGCTTGAAGACGCCGTGAAGGGAATCAGCATGCCGATAGTTTTAAAAACGTTCGTTAAGTGCGAGGCGTGCTCCGGGAAAGGCCATGACCCGGCGAAAGGATTTTCAAAATGCCGGGCCTGCGGAGGAAGCGGCTCCGTCCGCGAAACGAAGAAAACCATCTTGGGTTCGTTTTCCCGCGTGTCCGTCTGCAAAGACTGCGACGGAACCGGCGAAATTCCGGTGAGTCCGTGCAAGGAATGTTCCGGCAAAGGCAGGATCAAGGGCGAGCGCGAAATAAGCGTTGACATTCATCCGGGTGTTTTGGACGGACAGATCATCAAAATAAAGGGCATGGGCGAAGCGGGCGAAAAAGGCGCCGATTCCGGCGACCTGTATGTCCGCGTGAAAGTCCTGCCCCACAAGGCGTTCACGAGAAACGGTGACGACCTGGTTACATTCAAAGAGGTTAAATTTTCGGACATTCTGCTCGGCAAAAAAATCACCATCCGAACCATCCGGGGAAAGGAGGTTGAAATATCCGCCGCGCCCGGCGAAAGCGTTCGCAAGGAGATAAGGGTGAAAGGCGAGGGCGCGACGCCGAGAGGTGATTTAATCGTGTTTCTGGACCTTCAGATTCCCAAAAAATTGGATTCAAAAACCAGGAAAATACTTGAAGAATCGGACGGCGAGTGGTAATATTTTCCCCGAGGTTTTCCGCCCATAACTCAATGGTAGAGTAGCTGCCTTTTAAGCAGAAAGTTGAAGGTTCGAGTCCTTCTGGGCGGACGTATGTCTTTGAGCTTGCGAAAAGACATACGTTGGTTTTAGGAAGGACGAGAACACCGGACTGAAGGTTTTTCAACAGAAAAACCGAGGGAGGGGTGCCAGAGACCTTTTTTGAGCGACGGCGAGAAAAAGAGTCGATGGCGAGTCCTTCTACCTTTAAACATAAACACATAAATGAAAAACAAATTTATTTTCCTGGGACTGTTGCTTGTTGCCGCCGTTGCCGCCGCGCTCTTTATTTTGCCTGGCTCTGGCGCGAAAATCGCCGGGATTGACGTTCCCGACGCCGTTTTAAACAAGTTTATGCCTTGGAGGCTTGGGCTTGACCTCGTTGGAGGAACTGCCCTTACCTACGACGTTGATCTTACCGGCGTTGAAAGAGCCGATGTCGCCGCCGTTACGAACGGCCTCAAAGACGTTATTGAAAGGCGCATTGACCTTTATGGAGTTTCCGAACCGAGAGTCCGCGTCATTGAAAAAGGCGAAGGCAGGCAGCTTTTGGTTGAGCTTGCCGGAATAAGCGACGTGGGCGAAGCCGTAAATGAGATCGGCGAGACCCCGTATCTTGATTTCAGGGAAAACTGCGTCGCCACCGAAGTTTCGTTTGACTGCGTTCCCACCGAGCTTTCCGGAAGGCACATTAAACGCGCCACTGTCGGTACCGACCAGCGCGGAATCGCCGCTCCCATTGTTAGCCTTGAATTCACCGAAGAAGGCGCAAAGTTTTTTGAAGACATCACCGCGAGAAACGTGGGCAAACAGGTCGCCATCTTTTTGGACGGCGTTCCGATAAGCGCGCCCGTTGTTCAGGAAAAGATAATCGGCGGAAGCGCTCAGATTTCCGGAGAGGGAATCACCCTTGAATCGGCTCAGCAGCTCGTTGAGAGATTCAACGCCGGCGCCCTTTCCGCTCCCATTAAGCTTGCCAATCAGCGCACGGTGAACGCGACCGCCGCCGAAGATTCTCTGGAGAGAATCATTTTCGCGGGCGGAGCGAGCATTCTGCTTATCATCGCTTTCATCATCGCCGTTTATAAAAAGAGGGGAATCATCGCGGGCGTTTCGCTTTTGCTCTACGTTATTTTCTCTCTTGCCGTTTTCAAGCTTACCCCCGGATTCACTATGAGCCTCTCGGGCATCACCGGCTTTATTCTTTCAATCGGAGCCGCGCTTGACGCGAATATCCTTATCTTTGAAAGAGCGAAGGAAGAACAGCGTCAGGGAGCCAAAGCGCTTTCCGCCATTGAGTCTGGCTTCCGCTTCGCCTGGTCTTCCATCAGGGATTCAAATATCAGCACTATTTTGACGGCGCTCGTCCTTTATTTCTTTACTTCCAGCTTCGTTAAGGGCTTCGCTCTGACGCTCCTGATCGGTATTTTGATCAACCTCGTGATGACTTACGTCGTGACCAGAAACCTCTTAAGGGTTTTCCTGGGAAAAACAAAATCGCAATAAAAACATGAAACTGAACATAATTGGTAAAAGAAAGTGGTTTCTTGCCCTGTCGGCGGTGTTTGTCGCGCTTTCCGTCGCTTCGCTCGTCTTCCTCGGATTCACCCCCGGAATAGACTTCAAGAGCGGTTCAATGTGGCAGATCAAGGTTCCCGGAACGGACGAACGCGCCATCCGTGAATTCGCGGAGCGGGACCTCGGCCTTGAATCTCCGGTGATTTCCCATGACGCGGGAACGGAGTCTTATTCCCTGATATTTGAAGAAGTTTCAAGCGAGCGCCACGAAGAGATCAAAAAGGCTCTCACCGACAAATTCCGGGATTCAAGCGAGCTTGATTTCGGCACTACTTCGCCCTCCGTTTCTTCCGAGCTTAGGGATAAGGCGCTGTGGGTTATCGGCCTGGTTATCGCTATCATCACTCTTTACGTGACTTTCACTTTCCGCAAAGTTTCCTGGCCGGTTAAGTCGTGGAAATACGGACTCGTGACTTTGGTTTCGCTCGTCCACGACGTTGTCATCGCCGCCGGATTCTTCGCGCTCATCGGGCATCTTAAGGGCATTACTGTTGACACTTATCTCATCGTGGCGCTTCTCACCGTTATGGGCTTCTCCGTCCAGGATACCATTGTCATTTTTGACAGGATCAGGGAAAAATTGACTGGCCAGAAAGGCAAAGTGGACTTTGACGAAATCGCCAATAAAAGCATCAACGAGGTGTTTATGAGATCTTTGATTACCGCGACAGGCGCCATGATCGCCCTTTTGATCGTTTCCATTTTGGGACCCGTTTCCATGAGGTATTTCGCCCTTACCATGCTTGTGGGCATGTTCTTCGGCACCTATTCCTCCATCTTCGTGGCAAGCCCGCTTTTGACCGTCTGGCACGATTTTGACGCTAAAAGAGGGGATAGGAAGACCTCTAAATAGGTTTGTGGATTTGACATACAATATAAAAAGTTGTTGCATACAATATGTGCAACTTTCCGGCTTAAATATGGAGAATTTCATAGAGAAGCTGCTTGAAAGCGCCGCTCTGGATGCCCGCAGTTCAAGCATTTTGAACAAGCGTTTTGGCCTTGAATCGCCGAAAGCCGCGACCCTTCAGGCCCTTGGAGCCAAATATGGCATCACGAGGGAAAGGGTTCGCCAGCTGGAAGCTCAGGCCGTCCGTGAGGTCAAAAAAAGCATCGCCAACTTTGAAGAAGTGGCGGCTTTGAGGGACTTCGCCGAAAGGCATCTTTATGCCGCCGGCGGACTTAGAAAGGACGACGTCTTTATGGACGAGCTTCATTCAATCGCCAAGTCTGCTGAAGACAAAAATATCTTCGGCAACAAAGCGAGATTTGTTTTCAAGGTTCTTGAATATCCTTATTTTTCCGGAGAAAACGACACCTTCCACAGTTTCTGGTACGCCGACGAAGAGGCGAAAAAGAGTATGGAAGCCATTCACGACGAAATCACCCACAACCTTTCCGGAGTGGAGCAGTTTGACGAAGTTCTCCACGCAGCCGCCGCTCCCCGCAACATTCAGGAAAGCGTTATTGTGAGCTTCCTTTCTGTTTCCAAGCGATTGGGCGTTGGTCCTTACGGCGACATCGGTCTTTCCGAATGGGAAGAAATCAACCCGAAGACTGTCCGCGCCAAAGCTTTCATCTTGCTTAAAAAGGAGGGCGTTCCCATGCATTTTACCGAGATTGCCGAAAAGATCGGCAGCCACGCTCCGACCGTTCACAACGAGCTCATAAAAGACCCCCGCTTTGTTCTGGTGGGTCGCGGAACTTACGGACTTAAGTTAAAATAAGGCATATGGACATCCTTTTCGGGCTGGGCGGTTCTATCGGCGACGTGATATTCGGAATTTTGCTTCTCGTCGCCGGTTTTTTGGCGATCAGAACGCTCGTTTCTTACCTTAAAAATTGGTGGCTTGATGAATCGCAGGCGAAATTCGCCGCGGGCATCAGCTACGTCCTGCTTGAGGTTAAATTCCCGAAAAACAACGAAACCTTTCCGAAAGCGATGGAACAGGTTTTCGCGAGCTTCTATCAGATCTATAGCTTCGGCATAAAGCCGGAAAAGAAATGGCTTGAAGGCCAATTTGAGGAAAGGATTTCCGCCGAAATGGTTTCGTCCAAGGACGGGATCAGATTTTTCATAAGAATAAACAAAAAGAACCGTCCCATCGTGGAGGCGGCGATATTCTCGCAGTATCCGGGAGCGGAAATAGTTGAATCGCCGGAAGATTACGTCAAAGAGTTCCCGGCAGATTTGCCGAACGACGAGTACGACATAATGGGAGCCGATATGATTCTCGGTAAAGACAGCGCCTATCCGATAAGGACTTACCCTTATTTCTTCGGTGAGAGAAAATACGAGGAACAGGAAGTTGACCCGATAGCGATTCTCGCGGAAGTGATGTCTTCTTTGAAATCCGACGAAAGGATGTGGGTTCAGGTTCTGATAAGCCCGACGGGAGATAAGCTTAAAGAAGCGGCGAAAAAAGTCATCGCCGAAAAGATGGGCAAAAAAGAAGCGCCGAAGAAGGGGCTCTCGGGCGCCTTGTTTGAATTCGCGTCGCAGGCGGTTCAGGCTCCGGTCAAGCCGCCGGAATGGGCGGACGCGGTGAAATCCGAAGACAAGCCGAAGCAGCTAACCTCCATAGACAACGAAATTATCAAGGCGGTTGACCAGAAAGCGTCAAAGCTCGCTTTTGATTCCATCGTGAGGATTATTTACATAGACAAGAAAGAGGCTTTTTCCGGTTCAAACTTCAAAGCGGCGACGAGCGCCTTCCAGCAGTTCAACACTTCCAACCTTAATTTCATGCGCCCGGCGAAGCTTACCATGACCGTTCCGCTCCGCTTTTACGTTCCGCAGAGGAAGCAGAGGCTCCTGGAAAAGAAAAAGAGGATTTACAAAAACTACATTGAACGCGATTTCACTGGATATACCAATGTGGAAGAGATGTACCGCAAGCACGTTGAGCCGTCCATAATGAACGTTGAAGAGCTCGCGACCCTCTTCCATCCGCCGATAGGCAGGGTGGCGGCGGTGGGCCTTGGCCAGCCTGAATCCAAGAAGGGAGCGCCTCCGGCGAATTTACCCATAGGATAAACAAAAAACACGACAATGGAAGACGTCAATTTTTTCGGAAAAACAACGTTCAGGAACCAGGAAACGCGCTTCGGCATTAAAACCGACGACCGCCGCCGGCATATGTACCTCATAGGTAAAACCGGAACCGGTAAGAGTACCATGATGGAAAATATGGTTCTTGAAGATATCCGCGCCGGAAGGGGGGTTGGGCTTGTGGATCCTCACGGCCAGTTCGCGGAAAAGATCTTGGACTACATTCCTTCGGAGAGGATTGAAGATGTCATCTATTTTAACCCGGCGGACATGGACCATCCGATTGGCTTTAATCCGCTTGAGGGCGTTGACGGAAGCTTCAGGCACCTCATCGCCTCCGGCATGATGGGTGTTTTCAAAAAAATCTGGGTGGACGCCTGGTCCGCGAGGATGGAGTATATTCTGAACAACACGCTTCTCGCTCTTTTGGAATTCCCGAATTCCACTCTTTTGGATGTTATGAAAATGCTGACGGACAAAACCTTCAGGGAGAAGATCGTTTCCATCCTTGAGGACCCCGTCGTTAAAAACTTCTGGGTTAATGAATTCGGAAAGTACACCGACCGCTACGCTTCGGAAGCCGTCGCCGCCATCCAGAACAAAATCGGACAGTTCATCGCTAACCCGCTTATCAGAAACATCATCGGCCAGCCGAAATCTTCGGTGAACATGAGGGAAGTGATGGACACAAATAAAATATTCATCGCCAATCTTTCACACGGTAAGATCGGCGAAGACAACTCCGCCCTCCTGGGAGCGATGCTCATCACCAAGCTCCAGCAGGCCGCCATGAGCCGCATAGACATCACGGAAGCGGAACGCAAAGACTTTTTCCTCTACATTGACGAGTTTCAGAACTTCTCAACCGACTCTTTTGCGGTGATTCTCTCCGAAGCGCGCAAATACAGGCTGAGCCTCATCGTCGCGCATCAATACGTTGAACAGCTCTCTGAAACTGTCCGTCCCGCCATTTTCGGAAACGTCGGCACGCTCGTCGCCTTCAGGGTCGGAGCGAGCGACGCTGAATTTTTGGAAAAAGAATTTTCTCCGGAATTCATGGCGCCCGATCTCGTGAACACCGGAACTCATCATTTCAATATCAGGCTTATGATAGACGGAGTCGCTTCCCGTCCGTTTTCGGCGAGGAACCTTGATTTCATCTCGCACCGTACCGGCGAAGTTTCGCACAAGGATCTGATAATTGAGGCGAGCCAAGCGAGATACGGTTTGCCCAAGTCCCAGATAGAGAGAAAGATAATGGATCGCTGGTCCGAAGCCGGAACGAACACCGGCGAAAAAATCGCCAGCAAGACGGAACAGCCTTTGGAAAAAATTCTCCGCCCATCCCGCCCCAAAAGGGAAGTGGTTCTTGACGAGTTGCGCGCCGCCCTTGATAAGGCTATGGTATCGGACGAGCCTGAGTCTCGGCGAGCTGAAAGCGAGACGGACCCGCCCGAGGAGGATTAAGCGCGTTTACCGCCAGCTTGGTCGCAAGAATATTTAAATGATTTCCATTTTTAATGGAAATTGATAATTAGAAATTAAGAATTAATTGCTATGATCTCATACACAGAACTAAAGAAAGGAGTGATTATTCTCCTTAACGGCGAGCCTTACGAAGTCGTGGATACGAGCTTCGTAAGAATGCAGCAGCGCAAGGCTGTCGTGCAAAGCAAACTGAAAAGCTTAAGAAGCGGCAAAGTCGTTGACCGCTCCTGGCAGGCGTCCGAAACCATAGAGGAGGCCGATTTTGAGAAGAAAGACATACTCTTCCTTTACGCCCATCGCGGGGAATTTTGGTTCCAAGTTCCGAACGACCCCAAGAACAGGATTAAGGTTTCCGAAGAGATTATCGGCGACGCTTCCAAATTCCTCAAAGCGAACACGACCGTTGTTGCCTATATTTTGGACGGGGAAATAATGAAGATCGCTCTCCCCATCAAAATGGAATTTGAAGTGACCGAAGCCCCTCCGGCGATCAAAGGAAACACCGCTCAGGGCGGAGATAAAGTCGTCACTCTGGAAACGGGAGCGAGACTGACCGCGCCTCTCTTCATCAATCAGGGAGACGTGGTAAGAGTGAACACCGAGACGGGCTTGTATGTTGAGCGCGTTGAGAAAAGTAAATAAATCCGACAGGATTAACCCCGAACGCGGCAAGGGGATGAATAAGCCTTTGAAAGTCTTCGTGGGACTCTCGGGCGGCGTGGATTCTTCCGTCGCCGCTTTTTTGCTGAAAAAAGAAGGATACGAAGTCACCGGCGTCCATATCCGCGGATATAACGTTGACGGATGCGCCGAGGACGACGCGCTTATGGCTCGCCGCGCCGCCGAAAAGCTCCATATTCCTTTTTATGTCTGGAATATGGAAGAGGAATACAAAAAGGCGGTTGTTGACTATATGGTTTCCGCTTACGAGTCCGGAATCACCCCAAATCCGGATGTTATGTGCAATAAGGAAATAAAATTCGGACTGTTTTACGAAAAAGCGATGAAGCTCGGCGCCGACTTTATCGCGACCGGACATTACGCTCTAAAAGACGGCAAAAAAAGCATCCTCGCCGGAGCGAAGGATGAATCCAAAGATCAGACTTATTTTTTGTGGACGTTGGACAAGAGAATCATAAAGAAATCGCTTTTTCCGCTGGGAAATTTATTGAAATCCGAAGTAAGGAAAATCGCGGCGAAGGCGGGACTGCCGAACGCGGAACGCAAGGACTCGCAGGGAATATGTTTTTTGGGAAAACTTAAGATGTCCGATTTTCTCGCCCAATACATAAGGGAAAACCCGGGGCCCATTGTCGGCCCGGACGGAAATGTTTTGGGAACGCACAAGGGACTGAGTTTTTACACGCTCGGCCAAAGGCACCTTGGAATAAAGGGAATGGGAGGAGGAGAGACTCTTTACGTGGCGGAGAAAAACCGGGAAAGAAACACGCTTGTCGTCGCTCCGGAGGATAGTCCTCTCCTTTTTGTGAAAGAAGTCTTTCTTTCCGATGTTAATTTTCTGGGAAACGGAAAAGAAAAAGAGATTCTCGTCCGCGTCAGGTACCGTCAGCCGGTCTTCAAAGCGGAACTGTCTTTAAACGGGAAAAAGGCGAAATTAAAGTTCGCCAAGCCGGTTAAATTCGTCGCGCCTGGCCAATCCGCCGTGTTTTACTCCATTAAGGGAGAAATGCTCGGCGGCGGCGTGATTACGTAAATTAGGAGTTGGTCTTTATGAGTTAAGAGTTCTTTATTTGCTACAATTAAATCATGAAGAAAGTTCTCCTTGTTGTCGCTCACAAGGATTATAGGGACGAGGAATACGACAACACGCGTTCCGCCCTGGAATCGTCGGGTGTTTCCGTCGCAGTGGCGAGCGTCGGAACTGAAGATGCCGAAGGCATAAAAGGAGGAAAGGCGAAGGTTGATATTTTACTCAGGGACGCCTCAGTTGAAGATTTTGACGGAGTGGCGTTCATCGGCGGTCCGGGTTCCAAGAGTTATGTGGGCCAGTCGGACGCCTCCGGTCTTGCGAGAGAGTTTTTGTCCCGGGGAAAAGCGGTGGGAGCCATCTGCTATGCCCCTGCGATTCTCGCGAAAGCCGGCATCTTATCCGGCAGAAACGCCACCGGATGGAAAACGGATGACAACCATGAGGTTCCGGACCTGATAGCGCGCGAAGGCGGCATATACTCCGACAATTCCGTCGTGGTGGACGGCAAAGTCGTGACGGCGTTCAACCATTTATCGGCGAAAGAGTTCGGCGAGACTCTCGCTAAAATGCTTTAGAAGAAAATGGGGAAGAGGGCTCTGTTTGTCTGGTCCTCCGCCTGTTTCTGCGCCGGGTGCGCCGCCGGCTCTGTTTTATCCCGGCCGGGATTCGTTTTCGTTTTCGCGCTCGCGGCATCCGCCTTCATGGCGGTTTTTTTAAAAAAACCGAAGCGGGTAATCGCTATCCTTCCGCTTATATTGGCGCTTGGCTGTTTTTATCCTTCTCTTTACGGTTCTTTTGCCGAGGCGGATAAAACGTTGTCGGAGCCGGCTGTTCTCAGCCCGCTCTTTTATGCCAAAGAAGAGCTGTCGGGTGAAATTCGGCGTAATTTGTCGCCGTCGTCTTCGGCGCTGGCTCTCGGTATTCTTTTTGGCGATAAATCCGGATTTTCCCCGGAGTTCAGGGAAAATCTGAGCGACACCGGCACGACGCACATCGTCGCGCTGTCGGGATTCAATATCACGATAGTGGTCTCGTTCATTGGAACGCTGTTTTTCTTTCTTCCAGTCAGGCTTCGTCCGCTCGCCGTCGCCTTGGGAATCGCCGCTTTCGTTGGGCTCGTTGGTCCCTCTGCCTCCGTTGTTCGCGCCGCCATAATGGGAGCGCTTATTCTCCTCGCGAGAAACTCCGGGCGGCTCGTAGATATAAAGGGGCCGATATCTTTCGCGGCTCTCATTATGGTTTTACTTAATCCGTTCGTTATCGCGGACGACGCCGGGTTCGTTCTTTCTTTTTCCGCTCTCCTGGGAATTGTCTATATCGCCCCGCGGCTCAAAAGATTCTTATTTAAGGAAGAAAAAGTAGGCTGTTTAAAGTCGCTTTTCACTGAATGTTTTTCCGCCGAAATCGCCGCCGCTCCGGCGATTATGGTTATGTTCGGCTCTTTCAGCTGGCTCTCTTTTGTTCCGAATCTTATGATTATATGGACGGTTCCCGCCGCCATGGCTTTTTCTTTCGCGTCCGGCGTCGTTTCTTTCTTGTCTTATCGCCTCGCTTTTCCTTTTTCCGCCGCCGCCGAAGCCGTACTTTCGTATGAAACCGGGATTATTGATTTTTTTGCTCGCTGTTTCTAACACTCTGGTTTGGAGCTCTTTTTCTGGACGCTCCGAAACCGAAGCATCGGTTTTCTTTTTGGATGTCGGCCAAGGAGATAGCGCCCTTCTTGCCGTGAACGGACTTGATATTTTGGTGGATGCCGGTCCGGGGAAAAACGTTCTGTATGAACTGGAAAAAGTTTTGCCTAAAACCGACAAATACATTGATCTCGCGGTCGTATCCCATCCGCACGCCGACCACTACGGCGGATTGGAATATGTCCTGTCCGATTACGAAGTCGGAGCGGTCGTTTGGAACGGAGCGGAGTCGGCTGACGGTTTTAACAAAATTTTGGATATCGCCAGAAAAAGAGGAATCCCGGCGGTTGAGTTGTCTGCCGGCGATTCAATCTCGTCGGATGATTTGGATATTAAAATCGTTTATCCGCCGGAAGGAACGGATGAAGAAATCCTCTCCGGCAACGACGGTTCGCTTGTGATGTTTTCGGCGGCGGGTAATCTGTCCGGAATTTTCACGGGAGACATCGCCCGCGAAGCGGAACCCCTCGTTTCCGCGGTTGATTTTCCGGACGTTGATTTTCTTAAGATTCCCCATCATGGCTCAAACGCTTCTTCTTCCAGGTCGCTGATTATGGCGGCTAATCCTCTTGTCGCGGTGATGAGCGTCGGCAAAAACAGCTATGGTTTGCCGGACGAAGAAGTGTTTCAAAGATTCTCTTTGGCGGGGATTCCGGTGTTTAGAACGGATGAAGAAAACGGAATCAAGCTTCTGAAAGAGGACGGTAATCTCAAGGTCCTGTCCCTTGAGTGAGCCGTTTGGCTGGCTTATACTGGAAAAATGCGAAACTTGGCTTCCGAGCTTTCCGGAATGGTTGGGCAGGAGGTGGTCCTGAAAGGTTGGGTTCACGCCCGCCGGGACCACGGTAAATTGATATTTATAGACTTAAGGGACGCGACCGGTCTCGTCCAAGTGGTTTTCTTCCCCAAAAAAGGGGAGGCTGACCCTGTTTACGACCTTGCCGGAACTCTGCGTTCCGAGTGGGTGGTTGAAATCAGGGGAGTTGTTTCCGCCCGTCCGGAAGGGATGATAAATCCCGATATGGTTTCGGGAACCATTGAAGTTCAGGCTGTGGAATTAACGTTGCTCGCCGAAAGTGAAACGCCTCCGTTTCCGATTGATACGGACGGAAAGGACATCGGCGAAGACATTCGGATGAAATACCGCTATCTGGATCTGCGCCGCGGCAGGATGGCGGCGAACATCCGCAACAGGTATAAAGTCATCAAATTCGCGCGCGATTTCCTTTCGGAAAGAGGATTCGCTGAAATTGAAACTCCGATACTCACAAAATCCACCCCGGAAGGAGCGAGGGATTATCTTGTTCCCTCAAGGCTTTATAACGGAAAGTTTTATGCCCTTCCTCAGTCTCCCCAGCAGTACAAGCAGCTTTTGATGGTTGCCGGTTTTGAAAAATATTTCCAGGTGGCGCGCTGTTTTAGGGATGAAGACACGAGAGGCGACCGCCAGCCGGAATTCACCCAGCTTGATATGGAAATGAGCTTCGTTTCCCGCGAGGACGTAATGTCTTTGATGGAAGAGATGCTCATCTCGCTTGTTAAAGGACAATATCCGGAAAAAAGAATTCAGCAGATTCCGTTCCCGGTCATCTCCTACAAAGACGCGATGGAAAAATACGGCTCCGACCGCCCTGATATCAGAGAAGATAAGAACGACCCGAACTTGCTGGCTTTCTGCTGGGTTATAGATTTTCCTTTCTTTGAAAAAACCGAAGACGGCAAATGGACGTTTACCCATAATCCTTTTTCTTCTCCGCGCCCCGAGTTTATGGGCGACCTAATGGAAAAGAAAAACATCGGCGATATCATCACTGACCAGTACGACATAGTGCTGAACGGATATGAAGTGGGTGGCGGCAGCATCAGAAACCATAAGCCGGACGCCGTAAGGAAAGTTTTTGAAATAATGGGCTACGAAGATGAGACGATAGACGCGAACTTCGGCCACATGCTTGAGGCGTTCAAGTACGGCGCGCCTCCGCACGGCGGAATAGCGCCGGGATTGGACAGGCTCATAATGCTCCTTCAGGGAGAGCCGAATATCCGCGAAGTAATAACCTTTCCGAAGACGGGCGACGGCCAGGACTTTATGATGAGCGCTCCTTCGGAAGTGGAGGCGAAGCAGCTCAAAGAACTCGGAATAGAAATTAAAAATAAAAAATAAAAACCATGCCGGAAATATCTGATAAGATAAAAAAAGAAAGGTCCCTCGTCGTCGTGAAACCAGACGGCGTCCAGAGGGGACTTATAGGCGAAATAATCAGGCGCTATGAAAATGCCGGGTTGAAGCTTGTCGCCGCCAAAATGATGGTTCCTTCTCCTGAGCTTGTGGAGAAACACTATCTGATAGATCCTGAATGGCCCGTGAAAACCGGAACCAAAACCATAAACGCTTACAAATCGCAGGGAAAGATTCCTCCTTCCGAGGACCCGCTTGAAATAACGAAAATCGTTTTGGGAAATTTAAAGAAATATCTCTCCTCCGGCCCCGTGGTGGCGACTGTCTGGCAGGGAGCGAACGCGGTAAGCATCATCCGCAAAATTACGGGAGCCACCGAACCTCTTTCCTCGGATGTCGGAACTTTGAGGGGAGACTACACCATTGACTCTTACGGGCTGGCGGACGTGGATGGAAGGGCGGTCAGAAATTTGCTTCACGCCTCGGGAACTCCTGACGAAGCCGATAAGGAAATAGCCCTGTGGTTTAATCCGGCTGAGCTCATTGAATACCGCTTGATCAACGAAGCGATGCTCTACGACGTCAATCTTGACGGCATAATGGAATAGCCGTAGGCTGATTTCACTGCTGTTTTACAAGAAAGGAGTGGCGTTTATGGGAGCAAGCATCGGAGCGTTCGGTATCATACTGATCGGTAAAGAAATCGTGCTTGTCCGGCACGCGTACAAGGGAAAGGGGCTTTCTCTTCCGGGAGGAGGCATTGAAACCGGGGAAACACCAGACGTGTCCATGGACAGGGAATGTTTTGAAGAAACTAATCTACACGTCCGTTTTAGGCATATAGGGACTTACTTTTTACACAAAAGTCCCGGCGGTCTTTACTTGTTTTTCGGGGAAGCGGAATCTCTTTCTGGCATGCCGATAGCGTGCCCGGAAGAAATAAGCGAAGTACTGCTTGCTGATCCGGCCTGCCTTCCGAAAGACGTTTATCCGGCGCAAAGGAAAATGATTGAGCGCTGGATGAGCGGAAATCTCGGGAACCGCGGCTTGTGGCCATTCGATCTGCTTTAAAATGGGCCATATAGGCCCATTTTTTAAATTAAAGACATATAAAATGAAATCGGTTATTTTTGCCGGCGGAAAGGGAACCCGAATGGGGGATTTCGCCCGCGATATTCCAAAACATTTGATTGAAGTCAAAGGCAAGCCGATTCTTGCCCGCGTTTTAGAATCTTTACCGGAAAAAACCGACGGAGCGGTGGTTGTCATACGGCACCTGGGAGAAAAAATCAAAAATCATTTTGGAAATTCGTTTAACGGCATTGCTTTGGAATACGTTTTACAGGACGAGAAGATGCCGGGAACCGGCGGAGCGCTCTGGTCGGCGAAAGATCTGCTGGAGGGCGATAAATTTTTGGTTTTGAACGGCGACGATGTTTACGATCCGGGATTTTTAAAGGCGATGGCGGAAGAGAGTCTGGCTTTCGGCGTCACCGAGAAAGTATGGGACCGTTATCTTTCGGTGGAAGCCGACGAAAACGGAAATTTCTCCGGATTGGCGGATAAAAAAGGCAAAAAACTGGTCGCGACCGGCACTTACACGCTGGATGAACGCATCTTTGGCTATGAACCTGTCCTCGCTTCAAGCGGAGAATTCGTTTTGCCGAGGACGGTTCTGAAAATGGCGGGAGAACACCCCGTAAAACTCGTTCAAACCGGTTCTTTTTTGTCCATCAACACGCCCGAGGACTTGAAAATCGCGGAAGAACTCCTAAGCGAATAGCCGCCTTGTGGATAATTTAATCGCTTGCTCTTTTTACTGGCTTTTTTTGATTTGCGGCGGACGGAGGGGGAGCTACAATGAAATTGTCTTACTCGTTCTTTAGATTCCGGATCATGTGATTTACATGAGGAGGATCCAAAGCGCCGTTGTCCGTGGACATCGGTTGAGATCCACCAATCTGGCTCACGCCGGGGAAATCTACATGAGAGTAAGATATTCAAAAGCCGCTACCAAAGGTCAGCGGTTTTTGATTAACTAAACGCTGATAAAGTGGTACAAAGCATCGGCAGTTTAACAGCAAAATATTTGAATAAATAAAAGGAGGGTGATTATTGATGCAGAAGTTCTCGCTCGCGAAGCCTTTGGCGTACGTGTCCGAAGGCAGGCCATGGTACGACGTAAAGGAAGGAATTACCGATAAGATCGGCACGCTTCAGGGACTGAACGAGGTACTCCACGAACGGCACGTTGCCGGATACGAAAGAGAGGAGGAATTGAACGAATTTTATCTTCTCGGAAACCTGTATCTAGACAGCTGCGGAAACTGCGGAAAAGCGTCCAAAAGGATAACTTCCGAAAAGCCCGCTGTTATGACCCGCGAAGAATTTTGGTCCCAAAAGCAGGGGGACGAAGGAGAGTCCTTTTCCATGAGTGGGGGAGATATTCCTTTGCCGGGACTCACGTGCGCCGTTTGCGGGAAAGAGTGGGGCGTGGAAGATTGCCTGGACACCGTTGTCCGGCACGAAATCAAAACCATTTCTCTCGCTGAATTCGTCGGCAAAACGCTCTACGACGTCCAATCAGCATATTCGGAAAGAACGGATGCCGTTTATCGCATGCAATCCGATATTCTGGTCCGGAACGACAGATTTATTGATTTGTCGCCCAAATATCCGAATCCGGAGCACGATTGGGAGAAAAATATCGTGAAGAACGAGCGCGGATGGCTCTCGGTGAAAGACGGCATTGACGGCGACTACGTCATCCAGGAAGGCGACGAAGGCCACTTCAACGTCTGGGCCTATTTCCACGAAAAGTGCAATCGGCAGGACAGGAACGACAGGATGGAGGAAAGATTCAAGGAAGTCTTTCTTGCCGCCGGGTTTAAAGACCCGATAATGCTCAGAACGCCGAACGAGTACTGTTCGTGCGATTGTTGCGCCTGCTGGTTCAACGTAAACACCGAATTCGGCACCATCAAAATCGGCTGGCGGAAAAGAGTCATCAACATTGACTGGACCGCCGCCATTGAAACGGCGCTCGCGCGCGGCGTGGACGGCAAAAGGCTTAACCTGGTGTCTCTCTTCAAAAAAGAGGATGTCACGAAGGCCTCAATGTACATTCACGCCTGGGGATGGGAAAAAGCGCAAGAATATCTCTTTAAGATATGCGACCGTCTCCGCAAAGTCACTCCGAAAGGATATCTGGTTGAATAAACCGACAAACGAGCCTCGCAAAGGCTCGTTTTTATTTATTTAAAATCTATGGATTTAGTCAGCTTTTTAAAGTATAGTGGGTGTCGGATATAACGGGCTGTAGTATAACGGCAGTATACACCCTTGGGGTGGGTGCGACCCGGGTTCAATTCCCGGCAGCCCGACATAAAGGGCTCCGCTTCTGCGGAGCCCTTTTTATATCAGGCCGGAAATTGAACACAAAAAACAAAAAATCCCCGGTTTCCCGGGGATTCCATTATTTCGCGATTACTTTGAAAGTCCCGCTTTGTTCACCGCTTTCAGGCACTTGGCGCAGGCGATAACTCTCTTTCCAAGAAGCCTCGTGGGCTGGAGGTTGGGCTGCTTTCTCTGTTTTTGGGTGGGGTTGTAGTTGCCGCGAAGCTTTAATCTCTGCCCGCGCACTATTGAACCTTTTCCGCAGATTTCACACTGACGCATGTTCCGTATATTATTAAATAACGCGTTTAATGTAAAGCGGGCCCGTTTTGGACGAAACACTCTCTAAAATCTTTCTTTACGTGGTGATTATGCTCTCGGCGGTTATCCACGAATATTCCCACGGTTTTGTGGCGAACGAGCTCGGCGACCCGACGGCTAAAAAAGCCGGCAGGCTCACCCTTAATCCTTTAGCCCACATAGACCCTATCGGTACCGTTTTGGTTCCGCTTGTTTTGATGATTACCACGGGTTCCTTTATAGGCTGGGCGAAGCCGGTGCCTTTTAATCCCAGGAATATCCGCGACCCGAAAGGGGAGCTTAAAATCGCCTTGGGCGGTCCGGGTTCCAATTTGGCGATAGCGGGGCTCATCAGCGTCGGTTTTTTGGGATTAAGGCTCGCTTTTCCCCATATTTTCGGAGCGGGAGCCGTTGTTGAAGCCGTCGGGCTCATAATTTACGTGAATATTTTTCTGGCACTCTTCAATCTCATACCGGTTCCGCCTCTGGACGGCTCCCGGGTACTCGGCCACTTTCTCCCGGCCAAAGCGCGCGACACCCTTTATTCCATCGGTCCAATAGGCATTTTAGTGGCTCTTTTTGTGAGTATTTGGATCCTCTCTCCCATCGCGGAGCTGGTCTTTATGCTTTTTACGGGTTTTGGCCGAGTATTTGGCTAACCTTCTTCCGCCCTCCCGGCGGAATTAATGTCTTCTTTTTCCAACCCGCCCTCCCAGGAATTAACACCGAAAACAAGAAGAAAACCCTATGTCCTAAAGAAGCTCTCGGAAAGCTTTTAGCACGGTTCCGCGTAAGCGGATAAAAGCTTGAGAGGTGCAGACCGGCTTTTCTCGCTGAGGAAAAGAACGGTCGGTTCTGAAGGACATAGGGTTTTCCTCATAAAACAATTGACATTAATTCCGCCTTATTGATATATTTACGGACGTGCCAACGATGAATCAGCTCCTGAAGAAGGGGCGCAAAACTTCATCCAAGAAATCTAAATCACCGGCCATGGGCCGCTATTTTAACGTTCTTAAGAACAAGCCCGTGGAATCCGTTTCCCCGCAGAAGAGGGGGGCCTGTCTAAAGGTCTTCACCACCACCCCGAAAAAGCCGAACTCGGCTCTCCGCAAGGTGGCAAGGGTCCGCCTTACTAACGGCATGGAAGTCACCGCTTACATCCCCGGCGAACAGCATAACCTCCAGGAGCACTCAGTGGTCCTGATAAGAGGAGGAAGGGTCAAAGACCTTCCGGGTGTCCGTTATCACGTTGTTCGCGGAACTTTGGACGCTGGCGGTGTCAACGGTCGCAAACAGCAGAGGAGCAAATACGGCGCCAAAAAGGAAAAATCTTCCAAGTAATCCAAGCAATCAATGAGACGCAAGAAGAATTACAAGAGGGAACGCACTCCCGACATAACTTACGGAAACATAGCGATTTCCAGGTTTACCAACTACCTGATGTACGACGGTAAGAAATCCGTGGCCCAAAGGGACCTTTACGGCGCTTTTGACATCATTGAAAAGGGAGGCCAGAAGCCTTTGGAGGTTTTTGAAACCGCTTTGGAAAACGTTAAGCCCGCTCTTGAAGTCGTTTCCAAGAGGGTTGGTGGAGCCAACTACCAGGTTCCGAGAGAAGTCAGGCCTGAACGTCAGTTCATGCTTGCTTCCAAATGGATTATTTCCGCCGCCCGCTCTAAGAAAGGCAAGCCCATTGCCGAAAAACTCGCCGAAGAGCTTATTGCCGCCTCCCAGAACGAAGGCGCCGCCATCAAGAAGAAGCAGGACATTCACAGAATGGCTGAAGGCAACAGGGCCTTCGCTCACTTCGCGAGCTAAATTTTAAACTAAATATGGAAAGCAAAGTCTACCCAATTGATAAAACCAGGAACATCGGTATCGTCGCGCATATAGACGCGGGAAAAACCACCACTTCCGAACGCATTCTTTTTTATACGGGCGTTTCGCACAAAATAGGCGAAGTGCACGAGGGAACCGCCGTCATGGACTGGATGGAACAAGAGCGTGAACGCGGAATAACCATCACCTCCGCCGCCACCACTTGTTTTTGGGTCCCTTCTTACAGGAAAGGTGACAAGAACTACGAGCATCGCATCAACCTTATAGACACTCCCGGACACATAGACTTTACCGTTGAAGTTAAGCGTTCTCTCCGCGTTTTGGACGGAGCTGTTGTTGTTTTTGACGGAGTCTCCGGCGTCGAGCCGCAGTCCGAGACCAACTGGCACTATGCCGACGAATACAAAGTTCCGAGAGTCTGTTTCATCAATAAACTTGACCGTACCGGCGCTTCTTTTGATAAGAGTTTTGAATCCATCAAGTCCCGCTTGACGCCTAACGCCGTCGCCATCCAAATGCCGATCGGCACCGAATCCAACTTTGAAGGCATCATAGACCTCCTTGAATTCAAGGCCTACGACTTTGAAGGAGACCGCGGAGAACGCGTTGTTGAGATCCCGATGCCCGAAAATCTAGTGGAAGAAGCTAAAGCCAAGAGAGCCATTCTTCTTGAAAAAATAGTTGAGAACGACGAAGTGGCGATGAACGACTATCTTGAAGGGAAAGAAATTCCTCTTGATACGCTTAAAGGGCTTCTCCGTAAATGCACTCTGGACCTTTCCATTGTCCCGGTTCTTTGCGGAAGCGCCTACAAAAACAAAGGAGTCCAGCTCGTTTTGGATGCCGTTGTTGATTATCTTCCGGCTCCGACCGATCTTCCTCCCGTCAAAGGGCACGATTTAAAGACGGGCGAGGACATTGAAAGAAAGCCGAGCGACAGCGAGCCTTTCGCCGCCCTTGCTTTTAAGGTTGCCGCCGACCCGTTTGTCGGAACCCTCACTTTCTTCCGCGTTTATAGCGGAGTACTCCAGAAAGGAAGTTATATTCTGAACGCCACCAAAGACAGCCAGGAACGCGCCGGCCGCATATTGCGAATGCACGCGAACTCCAGGGAAGAAGTTGATGAACTCCATGCCGGACAAATCGGCGCTCTTGTGGGACTTAAAAACACCACGACCGGAGACACTCTCTGCGACATAGACAAAGGAATAATTCTTGAAAGGATTACTTTCCCGGAACCGGTTATCTTCCAAAAGATTTCTCCGGAATCCAAAGTGGACCAGGAAAAGATGGGTATCGCCCTGCGCCGTTTGGCGGATGAAGACCCGACTTTCAAAGTTTCGGGCGACCCCGAAACGGGAGAGACTATTATCGCCGGAATGGGAGAGCTTCACTTGGAAGTTTTGGTTGAAAGGATGCGCCGCGAGTTTTCGGTGAACGCCCAGGCTGGCAGGCCCCAGGTTGCCTACAAGGAAACCGTCGCCGGTTCCGCCAAAGCGGAAGGAAAATACATCAAGCAATCCGGCGGACGTGGACAGTACGGACACGTCAGGCTCAAAATTGAGCCGATGGAAAGGGGACAGGGCTTTGAATTCGTTGATGCCGTCAAAGGAGGTGTTGTTCCCCGTGAATACATTCCCGCCGTTGAAAAAGGCGTCAAAGAATTTCTTAATAAAGGCGTTATCGCCGGATTCCCCGTCGTTGACATCAAAGTCACCCTTTACGACGGTTCTTACCACGATGTGGACTCTTCCGAAGCCGCGTTCAAAATCGCCGCTTCCATGGGTATGCAGGAAGGCTGTAAGAATTCCAAGCCTGTTTTGCTTGAACCCATCATGAGCGTCCAAGTCATCGTGCCGGCGGAATTCATGGGCGACATCACGGGAGACATTTCCTCCAAGAGGGGAAAGATAGAGTCCATTGAAGACCGCACCAATTCCAAGGTTATCAACTCAACCGTTCCGCTTTCCGAAATGTTCGGATACGCCACGAAGCTGAGGTCCATGACCCAGGGAAGGGGTTCGTTCACTATGGAGTTCGGCCACTACGAGGTGGCTCCCAAAAACATAGAGGAAGCCATCGTGGCGGGACGAAAATAAGTTGACACAGGCGTCAATTGACCGCTAAAATTACAATCGTCGTTAAATTTCAATAAACAAGAAATAAAGTACACAAATGGCAGAGAAGTTCGAACGCTCAAAGCCGCACGTAAACGTTGGTACTATCGGTCACGTTGACCATGGTAAAACCACCCTGACCGCCGCTTTGACCCACGCCCTCTTCCTCAAGGGGCTTGCCAAGAAGGAAGAGAAAGTCGACCAGATCGACAACGCCCCCGAAGAAAAAGCTCGTGGTATCACGATTGCTTTGCATCACTCCGAGTACGAATCGGAGAAGCGCCACTATGCGCACATAGACGCGCCTGGTCACGCCGACTACATCAAAAACATGATCACCGGTGCCGCCCAGATGGACGGAGCGATTTTGGTCGTTTCCGCCGCCGACGGCCCGATGCCTCAGACGAGAGAGCACATTTTGCTTGCCCGTCAGGTTGGAGTTCCCGCCATCGTCGTCTTCTTGAATAAAGTTGACATGGTTGACGATCCGGAACTCGTTGATTTGGTTGAGGCCGAAGTCAGAGAGCTTCTTTCCAAGTACCAGTATCCCGGAAACGAAACCCCGATCATCCGCGGTTCCGCCCTTAAGGCTCTTGAAGCCACGAGCGGCGACGACGAGGCCATCAAGCCCATCCTTGAACTCGTTAACGCCCTGGACTCTTATATTCCCGATCCCAAGCGCGAAACCGACAAGCCTTTCCTTATGCCGATTGAAGACATCTTCACCATTGAAGGAAGAGGAACCGTTGTCACCGGCCGCATTGAACGCGGAGCCGTTAAGATCAACGACAACGTTGAGATCATCGGTTTGAAGCCCACCGCCACCACTGTTGTCACCGGAATTGAAATGTTCAACAAGCAGTTGGACGAAGGTCAGGCCGGAGACAATACCGGTATCCTTTTAAGGGGTGTCAAAAAAGAAGACATTGAACGCGGACAGGTTCTCGCGAAGCCGGGTTCCGTCACTCCGCACACCGACTTTGAAGCCGAGGTATTGCTCCTCAGCAAAGAAGAGGGCGGACGTCACACTCCCATCTTTGGAGGATACAAGCCGCAGTTCTACATCCGCACCACCGACGTCACGGGTGAAGTTAAGCTCCCTGAAGGTACCGAAATGGCCATGCCTGGAGATACCGTAAAGGTCAGCGTTTCGCTCATCGCTCCGGTCGCTCTTGAAGAACAGCAGTGCTTCGCCATCCGCGAAGGAGGAAAAACCGTCGGCGCGGGCGTCGTTACCAAGATTAACAAGTAATTTAAACTGCTTTGGACAACCTGAGGTTAAGGATAAAATCATACGATCAGAGGCTGATAGACAATTCCTGCCGCCAGATAGTTGAAGTGTTGGAGCGTTCGAACGCTGACATCGTTGGGCCGATTCCTCTGCCCACGGAATTCAGGAAGTACACCGTTAATCGGTCGTCATTCGTCTATAAAAACAGCCGCGAACAGTTTGAGCTTAGGGTCCACAAAAGGATCATAGATATCCTTAACCCCAGCCAGCGCCTTATGGAATCTCTCTCCGATTTGAATCTTCCGGCGGGGGTAGACATAGAGGTGAAAATGGTTTAACATCCAAAGCACTGGTTTTTACAGAGAATAGCCGAGAAACCGATAAAAAATAACCGAGGCTATCCCGGTTATTTTTTATGAAGGTCTCCCCAAAACCATGACTAATCCCATCGTTGGAAAAAAAGTGAAAATGGAACAGATATTCAAGGAAACGGACGTTGTGCCCGTTACCTGGATATCGGTTGAAGAACCGGAAAATCCGGAACTTTCTGAAGGCCTTGTTTTGAGCAAGGTTATCGGCGTTTCCAAGGGCAAGGGATTTCAGGGCGTCGTTAAGCGCCACGGTTTTGCCGGAGGTCCCAAAACCCACGGTCAGAAAAACCGCCACAGGGCTCCCGGTTCCTTGGGCCCCACCGCTCCTCAGCGCGTCATTCCCGGAAGGAAGATGGCGGGCAGAATGGGCGGAGACAAAAAGACCATAAAGAAGGTTGAGGTTGTTGAATGGTCGGCTGAAAGCAAAATGCTCGCCGTCAGAGGTTCCGTTCCCGGTACCCGCGGAAGCAAGATAAAGATTTTTATTTAAACCCATGAAAGTCGCTCTCTACGACAACTTGGCTAAAGTAACAGGCGAAACGGAACTTCCCGATCGCGTTTTTGCCGCGAAGTGGAATCCCGACCTCGTGAAGCAGGCGCTTGACGCCCAGCTCGCGAATTCAAGGGAACCTATCGCGCACGCGAAAGGACGCGGAGAAGTCCGCGGAGGAGGAAAGAAACCGTGGAGGCAAAAAGGAACCGGACGCGCGCGTCACGGCTCCACCCGTTCTCCGATTTGGAGAGGCGGCGGCGTCGCTCATGGTCCGACGAATGAAAAAGTGTTCGCCAGGAAAATAAACAAGAAGATGAAGCAGGCGGCGATTTTCAGCGCGCTTTCCAAAAAGCTCGCCGACGGCGAATTGAAAGTCGTTGAATCGCTTGCCGTTTCCGAACCAAAAACCAAACTTGCCGCAAAAACCATTTTCGCTTTCGGCAAGAGCGCTTTGGTTATTCCGTCCTCGGAAAACAAGAACATTTACCGCGCTTCTTCAAACATCCCGAAGGTTAAGAGTTTGGATCCGAAATCTCTTAACGTCTACGATATTTTGTGCTATAAGAACGTGCTGTTGGAAAAAGAGGCGATTGAAGCCATAAACACCCACTACCATGCCGCATAAAGGTTTGATAAGAAAACCCCATATCACCGAGAAAGCCGGAATGCTTCGCGGCGAGGACAAGTATGTTTTTGAGGTTGACCGCAGGGCCAATAAGAGCGAAATCAAAAAGTCGCTTGAGAAGGCTCATAAGGTCAATGTGGTTTCGGTCAATACCGTAAAAGTGGGTAATTTCAAAAAAGCGATAGTCGCCCTTAAGGAGGGACAAAGCATCAATGAAAAAGTTTAATCCCACAACTCCATCAAGAAGGCACATGAGCATGCCCGACTACGGCGTATTAAGCCGCGTCCGTCCGGAAAGGAAGCTTATGACGAGGGTTAACCCGAAGTCCGGCAGAAATCATTCCGGCCGCATTACGGTTCGCCATCAGAGCGGAGGCAACAAAAAGCTTTATCGCTTGGTTGACTTCGTTTCCGTTGACAAGCTCAATGTCCCCGCGAGGATTGAAACTTTGGAATACGACCCTTACAGGACGGCTTTTATTATGAAGCTCCTCTTTGGTGACGGAGAAAGGAGATACGCCTTGGCGCATCATGGGGCCAAAGTCGGCGACAAGATACTTATTGCCGAATCCGCTCCCTTGACTCCCGGAAACCGCATGAGGCTCAAGAATGTCCCCGTCGGTTATTCCGTTTTTAACGTTGAAGTGAACCCCGGAAAGGGCGGACAGATTGCCCGTTCTGCCGGTTCTTTTGTTGAAGTCCAGGGACATGACGCCGGATTTACCCATCTTAAGATGGCGTCCGGTGAAGTCAGAAAAGTCCTTTGGGATGGCTTTGCCACTCTCGGCCAGGTTTCAAATCCTGACTGGAGGCTTGTTAATATTGGTAAAGCGGGACGCATGAGGGGAATGGGCGTAAGGCCCACTGTCCGCGGAAGCGCGATGAACCCCGTTGACCATCCGTACGGAGGCGGTGAAGGCCGTCAGCCGAGAGGAACCAGAAAGCCCAAGACTCTTTGGGGTAAGGTTACCGGCGGAAGGAAGACCAGGAACAAGAAAAAATGGTCCAACACCCTCATAGTCAAAAGGAGGGCTAAAAAGAACAGGAAATAATAACTATGTCCAGAAGCTCTAAAAAAGGACCGTTTGTTGATGAAAAGCTTTTAAAGAAAGTGGAGGCTTGGGATAAAAAGACTCCCATCAAGACCTGGTCCCGCTCGTGCGAAATCTCTCCCGAAATGGTGGGCGTCGCTTTTTCGGTCCACACCGGAAAGGCTTTTGCCGAAGTCAGAGTTACCGAAGAAATGGTCGGACACAGGCTTGGTGAATTCGCCCCGACGAAGAAATTCGTCCGTCATGGCGGAAAGCTCCAGAAGGAGGCCGAAAAAGCTCCCGCGAGCAAATAAATTTTAATTAACTACCATGGCTGAAATCACGGCAAAACTTAAAAGGTTGGATATCGCTCCGAGAAAAACTCGGGCGGTTATTCGCGTCATCGCCGGACTTCCTGTTGGGGATGCCGAAGCCCAGCTTCTTTTCAGAAAAGAGCGCGCCGCGCGTCCCATCCTTAAGCTTTTGAAGAGCGCTGTCGCGAACGCCAAGAACAAAGGCGTTTCCGCCGGCAATCTTTACGTCAAAGCCATTTGGGCGGATGAAGGTCCGGTTATGAAGAGATGGCTCCCGAGAGCCAGGGGAATGGCGACTCCTTTGCACAAAAAGCTTTCGCATGTCACCATTGTCCTCGCCGAAGACGCTTCCAAAAAGAGCCGCTTCGCGATTTCCGAACCGGTGAAAGCCAAGAAGAGCGAAAAGAAACCGGCGAAAAAGAAAGCCGTTAAATCCGAAAAGAAAGAAGAACCGAAAACGGAAAAGAAAGTCGCCAAGGAAAAACCTTCCGAGAAATCCGAAAAAGCGGGCGCGTCCAAAACCGACGGCTCCATAAAGAGGATGTTCAGGAGGAAATCCATATAAAACACCATGGGACACAAGATTAAACCCAATTCATTGAGATTAGGAATTCTCCGGGGCTGGAACTCCCGCTGGATTGGCGACCGCGAAAAGACCAAGCGCTTCCTGGAGGAGGACGTTCTTATCAGAAAAATAATTTCTTCCAAGCTTTCCGCAGCAGGAATCGTTGCCATTAACATTGAACGCACGGCGAACGCTTACAGGATTTTCATCAAGGCCGCCCGCCCGGGACTTATTATCGGACGCGGAGGAAAGGGCATTGAAGACCTGAACAAAGAAGTCATCAAGGCCGTCGTTAAGCTCAGAAAGAAGAATAAAATCACCGAAGCCGTTCCGAACGTTTCTCTGAATGTCAGCGAACTTCCGAGAGGCGAAATTTCCGCCGAAGTTATTGCTCAGAACATCGCCTCCGACCTTGAACGCCGTTTCAAGTTCAGGAGAACCATCAAGAAGTACTTGGACGAAACCATGGCGACAAGGGGAGTCAAAGGAATCAAGATTAAAGTCGGCGGCCGTTTGGATGGAGCCGAAATAGCGAGGACTGAATGGCTTACCGCCGGGAGCCTCCCTCTCACCACTTTGAGGGCCGACGTTGATTACGGCGAAGCCACAGCCTTTACTACCTACGGAACTATTGGTATAAAAGTCTGGGCCTACAAAGGCGAAGTTTTCAATAAATAAAGACCGATGCTTATCCCGAAGAAAGTAAAACATAGGAAATGGCAGAAGGGACGCTCCCTTAAGAGAACGGTTGAAACCCGCGGTTTAGAGCTTTCTTTCGGTTCCTATGGCCTTCAGTCGCTCGGTTCTTCGTGGATTACTTCCGCCCAGATAGAAGCCGCGAGAAAGGCTTTGACTAACTTCATCAAAAGAGAAGGAAAAATCTGGATCCGCGTTTTTCCCGACAAACCGATTACCCAAAAACCGCCGGAAGTCACCATGGGCGCCGGAAAAGGAGCGGTTGACCATTACGTCTGCCCGATAAAGCCCGGTAGGATCCTTTTTGAAATGGATGGAGTCAGCGAATCGGTGGCGTGCGACGCTTTCCGTCTCGCCGGACACAAACTCCCGGTCAAAACAAGAATTGTCGTCAAATAACATGGAAAAAACCATCGCTAAAAAATCAAGAAGGCTTACCGGAATCGTCGTGTCCGACAAAATGGACAAGACTGTTGTGGTATCCGTCTTGCGCGTGAGAGTTGCTTCCAAATATGGAAAGCAGTTCAACTTCAACAAGAAGTTTAAGGCTCACGACGAGGCGAACGCCTACCATGTCGGCGATAAAGTCGTCATAGAAGAAACAAGGCCCCTTTCCAGGGAGAAGAACTGGAGAGTGGTGGAAAAGATTTCATAAACCCATGATTCAGGAAAGGTCCATACTTAAAGTAGCCGATAACTCGGGAGCAAAAACCGTCCGCTGTTTCCGCATTCTTGGGGGCAGCCGCAAAAAATTCGCCCGCTTCGGAGAGATAATTATTGCCTCCGTTCAGGTGGCGGAACCCAGAAAAGGCGTCAAGAAGAAAGATATCGTGAAGTGCGTCATCGTTCGCACCAAGATGAACATAAGGAGAAAAGGCGGTCTTTATGTCCGTTTTGACGACAACGCCGTCGTTATTTTAAACGCCAAGAAGGAACCGGTCGGAACCCGTATTTTCGGACCTATCCCGAGGGAACTCAAGGAAAAAGGTTTTGATAAAATCGTTTCGCTCGCCGAAGACATAGTCTAAAACCATGAAAATCAAGAAAGGAGACAACGTAATGATCATCAAAGGCAAGGACCGCGGTAAAAGCGGCAAGGTTGCCTTGGTGAACCCGGAGGAGAACAGAGTCGTCGTTCACGGCCTTAATCAGGTCAAGAAAGCCGTTCGTCCGAAGAAACAGGGAGAACAGGGACAGATTATTTCCGTTTCCCGTCCGGTCGCGATTGAAAACGTCATGGTTGTTTGCCCTTCATGCGGAAAGCCGGCGAGAATCGGATTCTCCGTTTCCGGAGACAAAAAACAGAGGGTCTGCAAGAAATGCAAAGGAACGCTATAAACCGAAATGAAAAAAGAAGCGAAAAATTTGAATAATCTTTCCAAAATCGTCATTTCGGTCGGCGTCGGAAAGATGCGCCAGCAGAATGCCCAGTTTGAGGAGAAGGTTCTTCCTGACGTTGTTTCGGAACTCGCCGCCATCGTGGGTCAGCGCCCGGCGGTAAGAAAAGCCAAAAAGTCCATTGCCGGATTCAAGGTGAGGCAGAACAACGTCGTTGGCGTCGTCGCCACTCTTCGCGGCAAGAGGAAAGATGATTTCTTCGTGAAGATTTCCGAAGCCGTTCTTCCCCGCGTCAGAGACTTCCGCGGAATTCCCGAAAGCAAGGTTGACGGAGGAGGAAATCTGAACCTTGGTTTCAAAGATCAGTTTGTCTTTCCGGAAGCCAGTCAGGAAGCGTCAAAGGTCACCTTTGGAATGGAAGTCACGTTCGTGACCGATGGTTTGGATCGTCAGGAAGCCATTGATTTTTTCAAGGAAAAAGGAATACCATTAATAACCGTTTAGTCGCATGGCAAAGGAATCAGTAATAGCGAGAGCTAAGAAAAAACCCAAATTCAGCACGCGTACCGTGAACCGCTGTTTTAAGTGCGGCCGCAAGCACGGCTACATCAGGGACTTCGGTCTTTGCCGTATTTGCTTCAGGGAACTTGCTTCCAAAGGAATGGTCCCGGGCGTTAAAAAAGCCTCCTGGTAAAATCCCATGTATATCAATATGTTAACCAGAATAAGGAACTCGCATATGGCCGGAAAACGGCGCCTTAAGGTTCCTTTCGCAAGGCTTGATTACGAAATAGCCGAAGCGCTTGTCAAAAAAGGTTATATTGAATCCGCCGAAAAGAAAGGCAGAAGCGTTAAAAAGATTATTGACATCTCTTTGAAGTACGACGGTGAAGAGCCGAAAATCAGCGGCATCAGGCTCGTCAGTCTTCCTTCCAACAGGGTTTACAGCGGCTACAAAGGACTTCGCCCTTCCAAACAGGGATACGGAGATTACTTCGTAACCACTCCGCAAGGAATCATGACCGGAAAGGAAGCGAGGAGAGCCAAAGTCGGCGGCGAAGTTTTATTTGAAATCTGGTAAATGAAAAACATGTCCAAAGTCGGAAAACAAATCATTAATATCCCCGAATCGGTTAAAGTCGCCATCAAAGACGGCTCCGTTGAGTTTTCCGGCAAGAACGGAACTCTTGTTGTTCCTGTGCTTTCCGGAATCGTCCCGAAGCTTGAAGATGGCGTTTTGTCTTTTGAGGCTTCCGCGGCCGATAAACAGACTCGTTCCAATTGGGGAACGATGAGAGCGCTCTCCGCGAACGCCGCCCAGGGAGCTGTTGAAGACTTTGCCAAAGAATTGAAAATTGAGGGAGTCGGCTACAGGGCCGCCGTTGAAGGCAACACGGTTGTCTTTACCGTCGGTTATTCCCACCCTGTGAAGTTTAATCTTCCGGAAGGAATTAAGGCCGCCGTTGAAAAAAACATTTTGAAAATATCGGGAGCCGACAAGCGCCTCGTCGGCGAAGTTGCCGCCGAAATGAGAGCCATTAGGAAGCCGGAACCTTACAAGGGAACCGGAATAATGTACGTCGGAGAAGTGATCAGAAGGAAGTCCGGCAAGAAAGTTGCCGGAAGCGGCGAAGGCAAGTAATATTGCTGAGTCATCAAAGTCATGAATAAAGTCAAACAGAACAACCTCAAAGCCAAGAAAAGAGCGCTCCGCATAAGAGCGAAGCTTAACGGCACCGCCGCGCGTCCGAGGCTTTCTGTTTTTAGGAGCAATAAATACACCTATGCCCAGGCGATAGACGACGCCGTCGGCAAGACCCTGGTGTCCGCTTCAACGAGAGAGCTTAAGGAAGGCAAAACCAAATCCGAAAAAGCGTCTTCGCTGGGAACGCTCATCGCTAAAAAAGCGAAGGACGCCGGAATAGAAGCGATGGTGTTTGATAAGGGTTCTTACAAATATCACGGCAGGGTTAAAAACGTCGCCGAAGCTTTAAGGGAATCTGGAATAAAGATTTAAAACAATGGCTGAAGAAGTTAAACAAACGAATACTGCCCCCGCCGGAAACGGCTTCCCTCAAAGGAGAGGCGGATTTCGCGGACCGGGAGGAAACCGCGGAGGCGACAATAGGGGAGGAGCCGGACGCGGACCTCGCCGCGGTGGACCACGCGAAGAAAGGGAACGCGACGGTTTTAACGAATCCGTTTTGGACCTGAGGCGCGTCACTCGCGTCGTCGCCGGAGGAAAGAGGTTCCGCTTTAGGGCGACCATCGTTATCGGTGACGGAAAAGGAACCGTTGGTGTCGGCGTCGCTAAAGGAGCCGATGTCCAGCAGTCTATCCAGAAAGCAAAAGCTGCCGCCAAGAGGTCTCTCGTCACTTTCAAAATCGTGAACGGCACCATCGCCCACGAAGTCACGGCCAAATTCTCCGCGGCGGAAGTTTTGCTTCGTCCCGCAAAAGAGGGACACGGACTTATGGCCGGAGGAGCCGTCAGAGCCGTCATGCTGCTTTCGGGCGTCAAGGACGTCACCGGAAAATGCTTGGGCGGAACGAAAAACAAGCTCACTAATGCCATGGCAGCCATGGAAGCGTTGAAGAAACTCAAAACCTCCAAGTAACATGCAGCTACACGAATTGCAGCCGGAACATTATAATAAGGATGGAAAACGCATTGCCCGCGGAGGAAAACGCGGCAAAACCTCAGGAAGGGGACAGAAAGGACAGAAATCCCGCTCCGGAAGAAAGATGCGTCCCGCGGTGAGAGATTTCGTTCAGAGGCTTCCGAAGTTGAGAGGCAAACATGGCTAAATTTTTGGAAATATTCCGCCACCCTGAGACCAGGAAAAAGATCCTGGTCATTATGGGTCTCCTTGTTTTCTTCAGGCTCCTCGCGGCGATTCCTTTGCCGGGAGTTGATCTTGAGGCTCTGAAAAACCTTCTTGCCGCCAATAATTTCTTCGGCATTTTGAACATCTTCTCGGGAGGCGCCATCGGCAATCTTTCAATCGCGCTCCTGGGTGTCGGCCCTTACATCACGGCGACCATCATCATGCAGCTCTTAACGATGGTGTTTCCGCGTCTTAAGGAGGCCTATTATGAAGAAGGCGCCGCCGGAAAAGCCAAGTTCAACAGAATTTCCCGTCTTATCACCGTTCCGCTCGCTATTTTGCAGACTTACGCTTTGCTTACATTCCTCGTTTCCCAGAAGGTCTTCCCGGCTTTTGGGCTCCTTGATCTGTCTTTCTGGATAAACGCCCTTACCGCGACCGCCGGTTCCATGATTCTTCTCTGGGTCGGCGAAATCATTGACGAGCAGAAGCTCGGAAACGGAGTCTCCCTCATTATCTTCGCCGGTATCGTTGCCGGACTTCCGATGACTCTCGGCAACGTTTTTGGCCAGATTTCCCAGGGACTGATGAGATGGGACGCTTTGCTTATCTTTGCCGCTCTCGCCCTCGTCGTCATCGCCGGAGTGGTGTTTATGAATCAGGGCGAACACAAAATAACCGTCTCTTATCCCAAACGGGTTAGGGGAAACAGGGTTTACGGCGGAGTGGAATCTTATTTGCCGATAAGGGTCAATCAGGCCGGCGTTATTCCGATAATCTTCGCGATGGCGATGCTTTCATTCCCGCAGATGCTGGGACAGTTGATTGCCGGTTTCGCTCCTTCCTGGGGTATTGGCGTGAACGAAGCCATCGTCCGCTTTATGAACAATCAGGTCGCTTACGGCTTCCTTTATTTCTTACTCGTCTTTATCTTCACTTATTTCTACACGGCGGTTGTCTTTAACCCCGAAGAAATATCAAAGAATCTTCAGCGTTCCGGCGGATTTATTCCCGGAATCAGGCCCGGTGAACCGACTTCCAAATATCTTGCCGCCATCGTGAGCAAAATCACTTTGTTCGGCGCTTTGTTCCTGGGGTTAATCGCCGTTCTCCCTATCGCGACCCAGGCGCTCGCGAACCAGAATTTCGTGATAGGCGGCACGGCCCTCTTGATCGTCGTCTCCGTAGCTCTAGATTCATGGAACCAGATAGATTCCCAGCTGAAGATGAGGGAATACGACGTGACGGACTAATTAAATCTTATGGCATTGAAACGCCGCCTTGAGCGGCGTTTTTGGTGTTTTGTTATATACTTGATACATGCAGAAGCATGTCATTCTCTTCTATGGCCCTCCGGGAGCGGGTAAAGGAACACAAGCCGAAAAAGTGGCGGCAAAATACGGTTTCACTCATTTTGACACCGGCAAGCACGTGGAAAAGCTGATACGCGACGAAAAGCTCGTTAAAAAGAGCGCTGTTATCAGAAAACAAAGGGAGCTGTTCCTGTCGGGGAAACTCACGGATCCGGCTTGGGCGGGAGCGGAAGTTAAAAAGCGGATCAAAGAACTTTCCGCCGGCGGCAAAAGTCTTGTGATGAGCGGCTCTCCGCGCACGATGGAAGAAGCGTTTGAGCTTAAAGGCGGCGGCGTCGCCGACGCGCTTATCAAGAATTACGGATTGGAAAACATCCTCATAGTTTTTCTCGTTATTCCGGTTTCCGAATCGGTGAAAAGAAACTCCAAGCGGGGCCGTCCCGGTCTTGACGAGCCGGCGGTCATAAGAGTAAGGTGCCGCGAGTACGCCAAGCGGACCCTTCCGGTTATCAACGCGATGAAGAAAAGGGGAATAAAGGCCGTGAAAATAGACGGTACTCCTCCCCGCGGAGAAGTTGAACGATCGGTCCGCAAGGCTGTCAAAGATTTTTTTGAATGCCGAAAATCAAGTCTGAAAAAGACATCCTACTGCTCCAAACTTCGGGCAAAATCCTGAAGGCTGTTTTGGACGCGGTCTCCGACGCCGCCGTTCCCGGCGTGAAGCTGGCGTTTTTGGACCGTTTGGCGTTTGACCTTATTTCTTCATATGAAGCCCGCCCCTCGTTCCTTGGATACCGCCCGGAAGGCGCTAAAAAGGCGTATCCCGCCTCTATTTGCGCTTCTCTTGGGGGAGTTGTCGTTCACGGCATTCCCGACCAGCGCGTTCTTGAAGAGGGCGACGTTTTGAAAATTGACATCGGCGTTGATTACAAAGGTTATTTCACCGACTCAGCCCGCACTGTGGTGATGGGCGGAAAAAAGTCCGATCGCGTGGAAAAACTCGTCAGGGCGACCGAGGAAGCTTTGTATGCCGGCATTGAGGAGGTCAGGCCGGGCAGCCGTCTCGGCGACATCGGCTATGCCATCTCATCCGTCGCTAAAAAATACGGCATGAACGTTGTTGAAGGCCTCGCCGGACACGGCGTCGGTTTTGCCCCTCACGAAGATCCGCTCGTCTTCAACGTCGGCCGTAAGGGAACCGGAGCGCTCGTTGAAGAGGGAATGGTTCTCGCGCTTGAGCCGATGTTTTCGCTCGGCAGCCCCGAAGTGTTTGAACTTCCGGACGGCAGTTATAAAACCGTGGACAATTCCTTAACCGCCCACTTTGAGCACACCATCGCGGCGACCGCCGCCGGACCTAAAATCTTGACGTCTTAATCTCTCTGCCCGAAAGGGTGAAAAGCTCTCCGTCTGAATATTTCGCCTGTTCCAAGCCTTCGTATATCACCGAAGGCTCCATGTTTTCTTTTTCAACGTAAAGATAATGCAGATCGTTTCCGGAGAGGACGAAAACGTATCCGCTGGCTTTGTGCCAGAAGATGTCTTTGATACCGTGCAAATCGCTTAAGTCAAAGCGGAACGATTTATTGGCGTCCATATCGTATATCTCAAGCGTCTTATTGTCCCAGAGTACGGCGGCCTTTTTGCCGTTCGGCGATATGGAAAGGATGGAATAATCCTGAACGTCCATTATCGGGTAGGAGGTTTTTAAGGTTACATTGAATCCGACAAGTGAGCCGTCTCTCACGAGAAACACGGAAGAATTTTCTCGGATTATCCTTTCCGCTCCGTCGCCGTTCCTGGTGATGGAAAGGGATTTCAAATCAACTATGTAAAGCGCCGCCCGGGTGCTTAAAATCACTTTATCGCTGTCGTACGGATGCGGAGCCATCGCGACAACCGGAACTTCTCCGGGGAGAGCCAGTTTTATGTTTTTCAGGTTCCAGAATATCTCATTAATGTTGGTGGATGCCTTTGGATTCGCGAGCGACACGAGAAAATAGACCCGCTCACCCTCGCTTGAGACCGAAGTGACCACCGACTTCCTGTCGGCGGTGAAAAATTCAAACTGTTCGCCGGTGATTATCTGTCCGTCGTATCGGAGTTTGCCGGCTGAGTCTTTGGTGATCGCCTGTCCTCCTTTCACATAAAAATCGGAGATGTCTCCAGTGAGATATGAATTGTGGATTTTAGGAACTAAAACCAGTTTTTCAAAAGAATCCGCCTGAAGGGGGATTATCTCGGCGGTGGCGTTGAATGGATGATAGCCTTCCTTGCTTACTTCAAGCTCATACTTTCCGGGAACAAGTCCGGTGACGAAAGTTCCGGAACTCAAAATACCCGAATCGTTCGGAGTGGGCTTCCCGTCTATCAATATTTCGGCATCGGCGGGAATGCTTCTTACGTAGAGGCCCCCGCTTCTCGTAACGGTGAAGGTGTCAAAACGGAACCGGTAGCCTGCCGAAAGAAGGACTAATGGTACTCCCGCGGCGATAAAAACGGCGAAAAGCGTCCAAAAAACGGCCTTTCTGGCGTGATTAGACATAATCTCTGCAGAACCAATATAATCATACCATGCTAGTCAGGCAAATCGGGATTGACCTCGGAACCACGAATACTGTTGTTTACACCCCCGGAAAGGGGTTTGTCATCAATGAACCCACTATTGTCGCTTTAAGCCTTCCGGAGAACAAAGTTCTGGCGGTTGGGCACGAAGCCAAAGAAATGATAGGCCGGACTCCCGGCGATATCTCCGCTTACAGGCCCCTTAAGGACGGCGTCATCGCGGATTACTACATAACGAAGGCGATGCTCACGTACTTCATTAAGAAGGCGTCGGGCGGATTCAATTTCTGGCGTCCGGATGTCGTCATTTCCGTTCCGGCCGGAATCACTCCGACGGAAAAGAGAGCGGTTTTGAATGCCGCGACGGAAGCCGGCGCGAAGAACGCTTACGTCGTTAGGGAGCCGTTGCTCGCGGCTCTCGGCGCCGGCATTCCCATTAATTCCAGCTCCGGAAACATGATTGTGAACATTGGCGGAGGCACGAGCGAAGTCGCCGTCATATCACTCGGAAGCATTGTTTGTTCCTCAAGCCTTCGGGTCGCCGGCAACAAGTTTGATATGGCAATAATGGAATACGTCAAAAAGAAGAATTCCCTGGCAATAGGGGAACAAACCGCCGAAGCGGCGAAAATCGCCGTCGGCTCCGCCCTCCCCCTAAAGAGCAAGCTTGAATATGAAATCCGCGGACGGGACCTTGTGAGCGGGCTGCCCAAAGACATCATTATCACCTCAAACGAAATCGCCGAAGCTTTGAATCCGCTCCTTTTAGACATCGCCGCTTCGGTGCAGAAAGTTTTCAATGAAACTCCGCCGGAACTCGTTGCCGACATTATGGAAAAGGGGCTCATCGTCTCGGGAGGCGGCGCGAACATGAGGAATATAGACGAGTTTTTCAAACGCATCTTGGGCGTTGAGTCGTATATCGCGGAAGATTCGCTTCTCTGCGTTGCGAAGGGTTCCGGCACCATTCTTAACCACTTGGACACCTACAAAAAAACCCTTCTTAACAAAAACGGCTGATGCTTATTGGCAGGGAACCGGAAACGAAAATAATCAGCCGGCTTAAGGAAAAAAACCTGTTATCCGGCAGTTTTCTCTTTTTCGGCGACGGCCAGATCGGCAAGTTCTCTTTTGCCGACGAGCTCACCGCGGCGCTTGAGAATAATCCGCCCGTTTGCGGGGAACGGCTCATCATCCGTCCCGGAGAATCCAAAATCGGCATAGACGAAATAAGAAGGGCTAAGGATTTCCTTCGCCGCCGTCCGGTGATGTCGGCTTTCCGTTCGGTGATAATTGATTCTGCCGACAAGATGACCCCGGAGGCGCAGAACGCGGCGCTTAAAATAGTGGAAGAGCCTCCTGTCCGCGCTCTTATCATTTTTATCGCCCCCAATACCGACAGCCTTCTGCCGACTCTGGTCTCCCGCCTGCGGAAAATTTATTTCCCGAGGGTTAAGGAGAGCGAAATCGTCTCCTGGCTTGAGGAGAAAGGGTGCGATAAAAAAGAATCGGAACGGCTGGCAAAGCTTTCCTTTGGCCGTCCCGGTCTCGCCCTGGAGCTGATGGAGGGCGGCAAAAAAATGGCCAAACTTCCGGAAATTCCCAAGAAATTTGAATCTGCCGAAGAATATGACGGATTCATGAAGCTGTGCCTCGGATTGCTGTATAATGAAAAAAACAAAGATTACGCTCTTCTCAAAAAAGTTTTGAAAAGAATGGAATTGTCGTCAAAATTCAACGTAAACAAAAAGCTCCAAATTCAATCAATACCATGGACCCGCTGAAAGAAATGTCTTCCAAGATGGATGAAATCGTTACCTTCGTTAAAGACGAATTCTCCAAAATAAGGTCAAACAGGCCGACGACCCGCCTCGTTGAACACGTTAAAGTGCAATATATGGGAACCGAAATGCAGGTTGCCCATATCGCCACTTTGGGCATCAACCCCCCAAGGGATATCGTTATCTCTCCCTGGGACAAGAGCGCCATACCGGCAATCACCAAAGCGGTTGAAGATGCCGGATTGGGGCTTGGCATTTCCGCCGATTCAAACGGCGTCCGCCTCACTATGCCGGAGCTTACCGGAGAGCGGAAGCAGGAACTTGTGAAGCTCATCAAGGGGATCGCCGAAGAAAACAGGATCAAGATGCGTTCCGCGAGGGATAAGGTAGTCAAAGACCTGAATGCTTTGCCGGAAGACCAGAAATTCAAGGGCAAAGACGACCTTCAAAAACTGGTTGATAATTTCAACGATAAGATTGATTCGCTGGTGGATGAAAAAACCGCCGAATTGGAAGCCTAAAAACAATGGGATTCATCTTAACGGCTCTTCTCATAATCGTTTTCTTCGCCATCCTGATTTTGGGGCACGAAATCGGGCATTTCACGGCGGCGAAACTCTTAAAGCTTGAAGTCAAAGAATTCGGCTTTGGACTCCCTCCGAAGCTTTTTGGGAAAAAATGGCGCGGAACGGAATATTCCATAAACGCCATTCCGTTCGGGGGATTCGTGAATGTCCCGGCAATAGACCATTCCACCGAAGACGCGTTTAAGGTTCCCGCGTGGAAAAAAATTATCGTTTTTTCCTCCGGTGTCATCGTTAATTTTCTGATAGCCTGGGCGGCATTCTCCATTATCTTTATGATAGGTACGCCGAAAGGCGTTTACGTCGGCGGAGTCGTCAAAGGCTCTCCGGCCGAAGAAGCCGGGCTTAAGGCGGGCGACGAGCTTTTGGGTTTTGAATCCATCACTCCGCTTATTGAACTTATAAACTGGAATCCCGGAAACAAACTCACTCTTGAGATTGAACGCCAAAAAGAAGTCCTTGCGGTTGAAGTTGTTCCCGCCTTAGATGAAGGATTCGGCAAGATAGGAGTGGAACTTGTTGAATCCGGATTTCCGAGGGAAGGCTTCTTTCAGAGTTTTTGGTCCGGGCTTAAAGCCGCCTGGTCATTCGTCGTGAGAATCGTTCAGGCGTTTGCTTCCATGTTTAGCCGCGCCGACTTTACCAGCAGCACCGGTCCTATCGGAATCTTTTCCGCCGTTCAGGTGGCGAAAGATATGGGAATTGTTTATTTCCTCCAGCTTATGGGTGTCGTGTCCTTAAATCTTATGATAGTCAATTTCTTTCCTCTGCCGGCCTTGGATGGCGGTCATGTGATGTTCATTATCATTGAAAAAATCAGGCGAAAACCCATCAGTAAAAAGATGATTATCGGGCTTAATTCTTTCTTTTATGCTCTTTTGCTGGTTTTAATGTTTGTTATTACAATTAGGGATATAATCAACCTGTTTTAGATTAATCCCTAATGAAACAAAGCGAACTATTTGTCAAAACCCTGAGAGAAGATCCGCAGGGCGAAGAATCGCTGAACGCCAAGCTTCTTATTCGCGCCGGGTTTGTTTATAAGGTTATGGCGGGAGTTTACGCGTTCCTTCCCCTTGGCCTGCGAGTCATCAAAAAGATTGAATCCATCGTCCGGGAAGAAATGGAATCTGTGGGTGGCGAGGAGATACTGATGAGCGCCCTTCAGCCGAGAGCCGACTGGGAAAAAACCGGCCGCTTTGATTCTCTGGATGTCCTTTTCCGCTTCACGAGCTATTACACTAAAAACGATTACGTTTTGGGTCCCACTCACGAAGAACAGGTTACTCCCATTCTAAAGCAGAATATTTTTTCTTACCGCGACCTTCCCGCTTATGTTTTTCAGTTCCAAAATAAATTCAGGGATGAAAAAAGAGCTAAGTCGGGCGTTTTGAGGGGCAGGGAATTCATAATGAAGGATTTTTATTCCTTCCACGCGACCGAAGAAGACCTGGAAAAGTTTTATGACGTCATGGCGGATTCTTACCGACGCGTTTTTGAACGTGTCGGCATCGGCGGTAAGACTTATTTCACTTTTGCTTCCGGCGGAACGTTCTCCAAGTATTCCCATGAATTTCAAACCGTCACTCCGGCGGGAGAGGATACCATATATGTTTGCGAGGAATGCGGAACGGCGGTGAACGCCGAAGTGATTGAGGATGTCAGCCATTCCTGTCCGAACTGCTCTTCTAAAAAATTGAAGGAGGAAAAGGCGATTGAAGTCGGAAACATATTCAAGATGAAAGATAAATACTCCGCTCCTTTTGAGCTTAAGTTCAAAGACGCGGACGGCTCGGAGAAAAACGTTCTTATGGGCTGTTACGGCATCGGCATCACCCGTCTCGCCGGGGCGATAGTGGAGGCTTCTCATGACAGCAAGGGAATCATCTGGCCGGAATCGGTCGCGCCGTTCAAATATCATCTGCTTGAACAGAATCCGGGAGAGGCAAAAGGGATTTATGAGAGGCTGGTCTCGGACGGCGAAGAAGTCCTCTACGATGACCGGGAAGTGTCATTGGGACAAAAGTTTGCCGACGCCGACCTGATGGGAATTCCCGTAAGGCTTCTCGTGAGCGAGAGGACGAATGGGAAGGTGGAATTGAAGAAAAGGAACGAAGATAAAACCGAAATATTAGACTATGAAGATATTAGAAAATTTTAACCGAAGCATCGGAGTTGATCTTGGAACGGTAAACACGCTTGTCTATCTGAAGGGCAGGGGACTTGTGGTCAACGAACCGACCATCATCGCCATAAATAACAAAACGGACCAGATTCTCGCCATCGGAAACGAGGCGAAGAAAATGCTTGACCGCACTCCCCGCCACATCAATATCGTCCGCCCCATCACCGGCGGCGTCATTTCCGATTTTGAAATGGCGGAAGAAATAATGAAGCACCACCTGAAGAATCTGGATGAAGGCATCTTTAACCGGTGCGGACTCGCCGTTCTTGGCATTCCCACTAATCTCACCGAAGTTGAAAGGAAATCGGCGGAGGACGTGCTCATCTCGGCTGGAGCTTCCAGGGTTTATCTTGTTGAGGAACCAATTGCCGCAGCCCTGGGCGCGAGACTCCCGATAGAAGACCCGTCGGCGAACATGATAATAGACATCGGCGGAGGCACCACTGAACTTGCCATCATTTCGGTCGGCGGCACCGTCGTTTCCGACAGCCTTAAAATCGCCGGCGAAAAGTTTAACGAGGATATCGTTAAGTTTCTAAAGGAAGAATTCCAGCTTGCCATAGGCGAACCGACGGCCGAGGAAATAAAGATCAAGATCGGTTCCGCCATCCCGGTGGAAGAAAAACTTGAAATGGTGGTCCGCGGAAGGGATTTGGGTTCCGGCCTTCCGAAAGAAGCGATAATCAAAAACTCGCATGTACGCCTCGCTGTCGCGAAGTCTCTCCGCGTTATCACGGACGCTGCAAGGAATCTGATTGAGAGCGCTCCCCCGGAGCTCGTCGGCGACATTTTGGACAAGGGAATACATATTTGCGGAGGCGGAAGCCTTTTGAGGGGATTTGACCGGTATGTTGAAAAAGAAACGACCGTCAAAACGAACCTTATAGAAGACTCCCAGACCTGCGTCATCAGGGGATTGGGAATCGTCGTTGAGGATTTCGCAAAATACGAAAAACTTTTAAGCAGCCAGTCAAAGCCGAAAATAATCAGCCTTTAAACGATGAAAAAATGGATATTCGCCCTCATAATCCTGGCCGGCGTTTACGCCGTGCTTTCGGGCGAATTTCTCATTGAAGGTAAGGGGAGAATGTTCGCGTTCGTCCGCGACAGCTTTGGAAGCGAGGGCGAGGCGGATTATCTGCGGGAGAAAAATCAGGAACTTGAAATAGAGCTGCTTAATCTCAGAAAAGGAAACTCTTCCATAACCGAAATTTCGGGAATTGAGGCCAAAGTCTTTTCGGCTTATCCGTTTTCCGACCGATCGGAGCTCGTCGTGAACGCCGGAACCGACCAGGGGGTTGAGCCGGGGAACGCCGTTGTTTACGGAAACGTTTTGGTCGGAAAGATAAAAGAAGCGGGTAAAAAAACGAGCGTCGTCCAGACGGTTTTTGATCCGGAATTTGAAGTTCCGGTCCGCATCGGCGAAACCGAGACGGATGCGCTTTACGTCGGCGGCATGAATCCGAAGCTCAATATGATTGATTCCGCCGAGGCGCCGAAGTGTGGGGAAATCGTTATCTGCGCTTCCTCCGAATTGCCTTACGGGCTCGGTATGGGGCGAACTCTGGAAATATCGGAAGGATTGCTTAAAGAGGCGTCCCTTGAGCCCCTCTTGGAAATCAAGAAGATAAGAAATGTCCTTATTGTCTCTAATTAACGCCGGGAACATCGCCCTTGTCGCGACACTCATCTTCATTTCTTCTTTTAAAAACGTTTTTGCGAAAGGAGCGGTAATTCTCGTCGCGTCTCTTTTTATCAAATTCCGCGCCGGCTTTGACCCGTCAAACATCGCTTTTCTCGCCGCTCTCGTCTTGGGAGCCGTACTGCAGGAAAAACTCCCGTTTGCGAGAGGGTTGAACGTTTTCATTTCGCTTGTCGCCTCGTTCGCGGCTTTTAACGCTTATCTTTTGTTCTTATGAGAAAAAACCGCAAAGATCTCTTTTTTGACGAAATAACCGCCGATGGAATGAGCTCGGGCATGAATCGGCGCGAGCGTCCTTTGCGCAATTTCATTTTTCTCGCCGTCACCGGCGCCTTTCTGTGTCTCGGATTCGCCGCTTTTTTCAGGGTCGCGTGGCTCGGAATTTTGAACGGTGACCTATATAAGGCGAGAGCGGCCTCAAACGTCAACAAAATTACCATTACCGCGGCTGACAGAGGATTTATCACCGACCGGTACGGCGAAAAGATGGTTGATAACGTTCCGGTTTTGAGCTTGCGTCTCCGCCCGTCCGAACTTGTGAAATACGGCGAAGCCGGCTCGGCGAAGTCGCTCTTCGCGGGCTTGGGAATCAATGAAGAAGAGCTAAACGGAATTCTTTCCGAAAGCAATTTGGAGACAAACAGCGAGATAGTCATCAAAAAAGAAATTACCGCTTCCGAAGCCATCACGGTTAAGACTTCCGGACTTAAATCCGTTTATGTGGTGAAAGACACCAAGCGCGTGTTCACCGAAGAATTTTCCCATGTGGTCGGCTATGTCGGTTTCCCGAGTGAGAAAGAGACCGAAGAAAAAGATCTCACCTCCGTTGATGTTATCGGCAAAACGAACATTGAGGCGATATACGATTCCGCCCTTCGCGGCGTGAACGGCCAGACGGTTGAATACCGCAACGTGAAAGGCGAGCTTTTGGGAACCCATACCTTTAGTGATCCGAAGCCCGGAAACGATCTCAAAACCACGATAGACGCCGGACTGCAAAAATATTTTTACGGAAGGCTTGGCGAGTCCCTTGTTGGGGCCGGTCCCGGCGGAGTGGGCATCGCCGTTAATCCCTTAAACGGTGAAATACTTAGCCTGGTGAGCCTCCCCGGATTCACTTCTTCAACCATTTCCGAAGGCCTTACCGATCCGAAAAAACCTCTCTTTAATCGTGCGGTGACCGGGCTTTACAGCCCCGGTTCCACCATCAAGCTGATAGTGGCGGCGGCGGCGCTTAAGGAGCAGATCGTGAATGCCAGAGAAATGGTTCTTTCCACCGGCCGCTTGGATATCCCGAATAAATATAATCCCGATAATCCAACAAGGTTTGTGGACTGGAAAGCGCACGGATGGGTGGATGTTTATTCCGCTCTCGCCCGTTCTTCAAATATCTTCTTTTACGCCGTCGGCGGCGGCTTGCCTTACAACAAAGACTTGTTTATGGGAACCTCCGATATTTCCCAGGGCTTGGGCGTTTCAAGGCTTAAGCAGTATTACGGTCTCTTTGGATTGGGTAAAAAAACGGGCATATCGCTTTCCGCCGAATCAGAGGGCTATTTGCCGACCGCCGAAGACAAGAAAGAACGCACGGGCGTTGATTGGACGATAGGCGACACCTATAACATCTCAATCGGCCAGGGAGATCTGCTTGTCACGCCGATTTCCCTCATAAGCGCCGTTTCGGCGGTCGTTAACGGAGGGAGGATTTATAAGCCCAACCTGATACTCGGCAACGCTCCGGAAGCTTCCGCCGACCTTACTTATCTTTCGGACGAGCTTGGTAAGGTGATGGAGGGAATGAAAGATGCCGTGAACCAGTCGTACGGCACGGCATTGATGTTAAACAGCCTTCCTTTTGAGACTTGCGGAAAAACAGGCAGCGCGCAGGTGGAAAGTAAAACCAAAACCAACGCTTTTTTCGTCGGCTGTGGTCCTCTTCCGCTTGAATCTGATGATTACGACCCTATCTGCGTCCTCGTGCTCGTTGAAAACGCCAAAGAAGGCGGATTGAACGCCGTTCCGGTGGCTCGGGATGTCTTTCAATGGTATTATGACAACAGAATAAATATTTCCGACTGATGCCAGAAGACAAAATTCAGGAACCTTCCGAATTTCGGCAGGATATAGTTTCGGGAGATTGGGTTCTCATCGCGACCGGCAGGAAAAAGCGTCCCCACGACTTGGCCTCCAAAACGGAGCGGACTCCCGTTCCCGTTGAAAAATGCCCTTTTGAGAATCCGCAGGCATCCGGAAACGCCGAAGCGTCCATTGTCCGTCCGGACAAGGAAAATTGGCGGATTCAGGTTATCCCGAATCTTTATCCGGCGGTTTCTTCCGCCAAAGAGGTTATCCCTTCGGTATCGCTTGATGAGCCGTATTTTTATCTTGCCGGAGCGGGATACCACGATATCGTCATTACCCGAGACCACGAGAACAATTTCGCGAATCTGTCTCTTGATGAAGCGGCGGAAACTCTTTCCGTTTTTCAGGAACGCTATAAAATGGTTGCCGGAGATCCGCGCGTCGCTTACGTTTCCATATTCCATAACTGGGGCATCACCGCTGGCGCGACCATTTACCATCCGCATTATCAGATGATTTCCATTCCGGTCGTTCCTCCGGATGTAAGCCACTCTTTGCGCGGTTCAGAACGCTATAAGGAGGAAAACGGAGGAAAATGCGTCCACTGCGTCATTTTGGAAAAAGAGCTGAAAGAGAAAAAGAGGGTCATCTTTGAGAACGGAAGCGCTGTCGCTTTTCTTCCGTTCGTTTCCCGCGAGCCTTTTGAAATAAGGATCTTTCCGAAAAGGCATCTTTCTTATTTTGAAGACTGCGACGAAAAGACTCTTTCCGACGTCGCCGAAGCGCTTCAGCATTCATTGTCCGCGCTTGAAAAAAAGCTTGGCGGCATTGACTACAATTTTTTCATCCATACCGCCCCCGTCAAAGACAAGGAAAAATTCGGCTATTATCACTGGCATATTGAGATTCAGCCTAAAATAAGCACTCTGGGAGGATTTGAGCTTAGTACCGGCATAGAAATAACGGTCGTTGATCCGGATGACGCCGCCGCTTTCCTGAGGGGAGAAACCGACGAGGGATAAGGATAGTCGTTTCCGGTTTATAATTATTACAATGAAATCTTCCGGCAAACTTATCGTGATGAATTGGAAGTGCAATCCGGCTTCCGTAAAGGAGGTAAGGCCTCTTGTTTCCGCTTCTGATTCGGCTGATGTCGTTCTTTGTCCTCCGGCTCCGTTTTTAAGCCTCGTCGGCGGTTTGCTGAAAACGGCTTCGCTCGGAGCGCAGGACGGATATTTGGGCGAGGGCGCTTTTACCGGAGAATATTCCTTTAAGCAGCTTAAGGCTGTCGGAGTCAGGTATGCGATAATCGGCCACTCCGAAAGAAGGGGAATGTTCGGCGAAACTTCGGAAGGAGTTTCCGAGAAAACCGGAGCGGCGCTTGATGCCGGAATGGTTCCGATTGTCTGCGTCGGCGAGAAAAAGAGAAAGAACATTTCCGACGCCGTAAGGCAGGTCGTCGCTCAAATGGAAAGTTCGCTGTCCGGCGTTCCGAAGGACAAGGCCGGCAAAATCGTTCTGGCATACGAACCGGTGTGGGCGATAAGCACGACTGTCGGCGGAAAAGGGAATGCTTCGCTCTCGGAAATGGAACCGGTAATGTTGGCGATGGCGGAAAAGTTCTCCGAACTCTTCGGTAAAAAAGCAAAAGTCCTTTACGGCGGTTCGGTTAACCCGGAGAATGCCGGCATTTATGCGGCTTGCCCTTCGGTTCAGGGAGTTCTTGTCGGTGGCGCGAGTATTAATCCCAAAAAAGCCGCAACGGTGATAAAATTAATGCAATCCAAATAAACAAAACAATGGATATCAAAAAACTAATAGTTCAGTTTTCAAAATTCGTGGTTGTCGGTTTTATCAACACGGCGATAGATTTCGGCGTGCTGAATCTTCTTATGTATGTGTCGGGAGTAAAAGAGGGAGCGCTCCTTTTCGTTTTAAACATTGTTTCTTTCTCTGTTGCGACGGCAAACAGCTATTTGTGGAATAAGTACTGGACGTTCAAAGATAAGGATTCCGCAAAAGTCGTGGAAATCGGCCAGTTCTTGGCGGTCAGCGTTATCGGCGCCATCCTGAACTCAGGCGTTGTTTTCCTCATTTCCACCTATATGGACCCGATGTTCGGCCTTTCTCAGTCTGTTTGGGTCAATCTCGCCAAGGTTGTGGCTACCGGCTTCTCTCTCATTTGGAATTTCCTGGGCTACAAATTCATCGTTTTTAAGAAATAGCCGGAAAGGGATCATACCTCTCAAAAGCCCCATTTTACCTCCTAAAATGGGGCTTTTTCGCCCTGCGCCGTTATCTGCCGGATAAGGCCTTCTCTATCTGTCCTGATATTGACAAATATCATGTTTTATGATATATTAAGAACTGCGTAATAGCGCAAAATATTTGAATCTGTAAGGAGGTCTTTCACAATGCAGAATAAGGACAAGAACGGCAACTACATCGCTGTCGCGAAGTGCGGAAAGTGTAAGGCTGATCTTTTTGCCATAGATGATTTGGCAAAGGATAAGGCCGACGGTGAGGGCGTTTGGATTTTCAAAAAGCCCATCACTCCTTCCGCTATCACGACGAATGAAGACGACGAAGTCTTCTGCACGGAATGCTACGAGGACGAAGACGCCGAACCCATCGGCGAAGTCACCGGCAAAAAGAACTACGAAATCAGCGACGCCTCGGTGATCATCGGCAAAAAGAAGAAGGAAAAAACCGACGAACCCGAAAAGCCCTCAAGAAAGAGAAGCGGAGAAGATGACGGAGAAAAGAAAAAGTTTTCCATCGGCCCGATTATCGTTATCGGCCTCATCGTTCTGGTTCTCATCGCGGGCGCGATTCTCGCCGGCATTCTCCTGAACAAGGACAAAGGCGAGGAGCCTGTACCCACGGAAACCGGTTTCGTCATTGATGACGGAACGGAACCGACCGACGAGGAAAAGCTGAACGCGCTCGCCCTTGAAGATCTCACCACGGATCTTAAAGTGGGGGACATCGGCCACCAGGTTGAGGTTCTCCAGGCCAAACTGTTCGTTTTGAAATATTACAACGGCGAAATAAGCGGATTCTTTTCCACATCGGTGGAAGACGCTGTTCGTCGCTTTCAAAACGACAAGGAAGGCCTCAAGGACAACGCGAACGGCATCGTTGACGAGTACACGAGGATTTTCCTGAACGGCGGCATAGTCGTCTTTGAGGAAAAGCTGATTCCCGCCGACGCGGAGAGAATCAAAGCTCTGGAAGACGAAATAGCCAGGCTTAAAGCTGAATTGGCCAAGAAGCAAGGTGGAGGAAACACGAATCCCGATCCGACTCCCAAACCTACGCCGAAGCCTTCTCCGACGCCTACCCAGCCTTCTCCCACGCCCACACCGACCCAGCCGAGTCCCACTCCCACTCCGACGCCTACCCAGCCTTCATACACTACCGACGACCTTAACTTTTCGGTGACGATGGCTAACAACATGCTGAAGATCAGCGTGTCGCCGGCAAACGGAAAGAGTTTCCCGAGCGGAACAAAGTTCAGGATTTACCTGAATGGCTCTGTTTACGAGCTGCATGGATGGGTGCCGTGGGATAATAACGGCAACTCCATCAAATTGGACTATCCGGGCGGGACCGTACAGGTCAAAGTCCAGGTCAAATTTCCGAATGGAGACACAATTGACAGTAGAACCGTTCAATACCCCCAGTGATCTCGGGGCCTCGAGCCCCATAAACCCCTTTCTTCGCAAGAAGTCTGGGGTTTTTTATTTCCTTGACATTTCTTTAATATTATGATAATAATTACAGCTATGACTGCTGTAATAAAAAAACTGTTCGCGGGAGCTATCCTTTCGGTTGGTCTCCTTATCTCGGGTGCGGGCGTGGCTTCTGCCGCCGGTATTCCTGATGCTACCGCGACCGGAGCCGTCTCAATCGGCGCCTCAAGCGCCGCTTTGAACGCTTCGATAGAACCCAATGGAGCTCAAACCGAATATTGGATGGAGTTTGGAACCAGCTCTAATTTTGAAAGAGCCACCAATCGCTATCCTGTTTCCGGAACCACCGGTTCCGTCTCGGTTTCACAGACGGTAACCAATTTGTCGGCTTCCACCACTTATTACTACAGGGTGAAGGCGCAAAATTCGCACGGCACGGCGACGAGCAACGTTAAAACGTTTGTTACCTCCGGCAATCCGTCCGATAACACCGCCGCTCCCGAGGTAAGCATTTCAAGCGCGAGCTCTGTTTCCCAGAACTCCGCCGTCTTGAATGGTTCTGTTGATCCGAACGGTCTTTCCACCACTTACAAATTTGAGTATGGAACGAACGATTTCGGCAATTCCGTTTCCGGAACTGTTTCCGGCGACGGCGAACAAAGCATCAGCAAGACTGTTTCCGGACTTTCCGCGGGAACGACTTATAAATTTCGCATCGTGGCCGTGAACAGCAAGGGAACTTCAACGAGCAACGTTAAGACATTTACGACCTCAAACAGCTCCGAGCCCGGCGATGACACCGACGCTCCCGAAGCGAACGCCTTGAACGCCACTTCTGTTTCCGATTACTCCGCCGTTTTGAACGGTTCCGTTGACCCGAACAATCTCGGAACCACTTACAGGTTTGAGTACGGAATCAATGACTTCACGAACAGCACCCCGAGTTTTGTCGTGAACGGCAATGGTTTGCAGAATGTTTCTTATGCCGTTTCAGGACTTCAGTCCGGAACGACTTACAAATTCCGCGTTGTCGCGACTAACAGCGAAGGATCGGACACGAGTTCCGTTAAGACTTTCACCACCTCTTCGGGTGGAAACGTTAATCCGAACCCGAACGGCGGAGCTCCGACTGTTTCCATTAATTCCGCTTACGGAGTCACGATTGATTCGGCGACTTTGCAGGGAAACGTCAATCCGAACGGAACCTGGACCGAATATTGGTTTGAATACGGAACCAATAACAACAACTTGTCTCAGTGGACCACCAAGTGGTCGGTGAGCGGTTCCGCCTGGAGCACTCCTGTTACCACGAGCGTTTATAACCTTCTCGGCAACGCCACCTACTATTACCGTTTGGCTGCCCGTAACTCTTACGGCACCGCTTACAGCAATACCTGGAGCTTCACGACCGGCAACGGCGGGGGATACTACGGTTCTCCGTATATCCGCACCAATAATGCCACCAGCGTTTACGACACTTCCGCCGTTTTAAACGGAGAAGTAACTCCCAACAATTCCGAGACCACTGTTTGGTTTGAGTACGGCTATGCTGGACAGAGCCTCAACCGCTCTTCCTCAAGCCTCACTTATTCCGCTTCCTCTTCGGCGAGAGCGGTTTCCGTGAGCATCACCGGACTTTCCATGGGAACCCGTTATGATTACCGCGCCGTCGCGAGGAATATCTATGGAACCGTTTACGGCGAAATAGTCTCCTTTACCGCTTCCGGCAATGGCTCCCAGACCGGTTCTCCGATAGTTTCTACCGGCAACGCCACTTCCGTCGGCAAGAACGCTTCGCTCCTTTGGGCAAACGTCAATCCGCAGAATTCCGGCTCCACTCTTTGGTTTGAATACGGAACTTCCGCCTTCAATCTCAACCTGAGGTCTTCCGGATATACGATTCCTTCGTACACCGGCGCCAAAGATTACTACAACTCCATTTCCGGCCTTCAGGCTGACACGCTTTATTTCTATCGCGCCGTCGCCCAGAACGCCTATGGAACCAACCGCGGAGAAGTTAAATTCTTCAGGACGGTTTCCGGAGGAGTAATCGTTGAACCTCCCATTGTGGAACCTCCTGTTATTGAACCCTCCGAAGACTTAAATGTCTTCTTGGATCCTTCACTCAGCAACTTGGAACCCAAGGCCGGAAACACCGTTGATTACGTTCTTACGTATCGCAATGCTTCCAAAGCCAAAATAACCGCCGCTTCGCTCAAGGTCACTCTTCCGTTTGAGGCCGAGTACGTTGACGCGAGCGTCGCTCCGACTTCAAGGGTTGGAAACAATATCACCTTCTATATCGGCGACATTGAAAAGGGAAATCAGGGCGCCATCATCATTAAAGCTAAAGTCAAAGATGATGCCGAAGCCGGTTCAAGCCTGATGTTCAATTCGGTTCTTGAATTCACCGACTCCGAAGACGACTTCCAGACTGTCACTTCCTTCATCGCCGCTTCGGTTGATGAAGCCGACAAGCTTGGATTTCTCGCTTCGCTTTCCGCGTTCGCGGGTTCAATGCCCGGAGGCTGGTTGTTCTTGATTCTCTTCATCATCATGCTTATCACTATCATCTACCTTGTTGTTTCAAGGAGAAAAGATAGAAAAGCCGCGGCGATTGCCGCCGCTCAGGCCGCGCAAAACACTCAATAAGGTTTACCTCGTTGAGCTAAAAGCGAATTACGGGTATTGACTTTATATCAATACTTTGGTACAATGCGCTTGCGAGTGAAATAATCTCTGAACTCAGCGCAAGTTGAATCTCAAGGATTGTTTTGCCCCAAAGACCTTTCCCCGCCCATTCCTCGTGAATGGGCGGGGTTTTGTTTTAGCGAAAAATATTTCGGCAAAATAATCCCGCGAAACCTTGAAGGAGCGAATTGGGATAACGCTTATTCCGTTTTTGATTTTACGTTTTAATTTATTTCCACTATAGTTGAAAAATATGAACGCTGTTGTGCGTTTGAATCTTGATATTGACGCAGGAGAAGTCTCTTCGTCTCTCAGATTGAAGAGGGCGGCGGAATCGCTCAAGAACCTTTCGCCGAAATTCGGCCGTATTGTTATCTTAAGCCACAGAGGGCGTCCGGACGGCAAAGATAAGAGTCTCAGCCTCAAGCCGATAATAAACGAGCTTTCTCAAAAGTCCCACCGGAAGATAGCTTTTTTGGACGGGGATCCCGAGTGTCACCTGGAAAAGATCCTCGCCAAAAAGGGGATTTTCGCCCTTGAAAACACTCGCTTTCTTCCGGGTGAAAATAAGAACTCAGCTTCTCTTGCGAGAACTTTTGCTTCTTTCGGGGACGTTTTTATTAATGATGATTTCGCGACTGCTCACCGGACGCAGGCGTCAAATGTCGGCATCGCCGACTATCTCACGTCTCTTGAAGGCCCTATTATGCGGATGGAGCTGAACGCCCTAAAGAAGGTGATGACTCATCCTTCCCGCCCGTTCACCCTCATTGTCGGCGGAGGAAAAATGTCCAGCAAGCTTCCGGTTATCAAAAATCTTCTTCCCAGAGCAGACCATGTTCTCTTAGGGGGAGGAGTGGGCAACACCGCTCTCAAAGCCGCCGGTTACAATGTGGGCAAATCCATCGTTGAAAACTCTCTCGTTTCCGAAACCAAAAAGCTGATAGCGAACCAGAAAGTCGTTTATCCGGCGGATTTCCGGATTTCAGGAAAATGCATCCTGGATATCGGTCCGCATACCGCATCCGCCTTCGCGGACATCATTTCTTCCTCCAAAACGGTGGTCTGGGCGGGCCCGGTTGGCATGTTTGAAAAGAAGGCTTTCTCTCGCGGAACCGAAGCTGTGGCGCGCGCCATCGCCAAGTCCGGCTGCTTCTCCGTTGCTGGAGGAGGTGAAACCACTTCGGCGATTCTCTCCTACGGATTGGAAAATAAGTTTTCATTCCTCTCAACCGGAGGAGGGGCCATGCTGGAATTCCTTTCAGGGAAAAAGCTGCCCGCTTTGGAAGCGCTTAGGATCAAATACAGATAGTCGCGCCCGTCATTCCCGCGCGGGAAGGAATCCAGTATCATTATTTTTTATGTCTAACAAAAAACCTTTAATCATTTACCACAAGAATTGTCAGGACGGCTTCGGCGCCGCCTGGTCCGCCTGGAAGAAATTCGGTTCCAAAGCGGATTATTTTCCCGCCGCTCATCCGTCCTCGCCTCCGAATATATTAAAAGGCAGGGAAGTCTATATGCTGGATTTCTGTTATTCGGAAGAGGGGATGAAGTCGGCTCTGAAAAGCGCCGCGAAGATCGTGGTGATTGACCATCACGCGAGCCAAAAAGAGGCGGTTAAATTTTCAACCGAAAAGGTTTTCAAGATGGGAAACTCCGGTTCCGTTCTCTCTTTTAAATATTTTTTCCCGGATAAGCCGGTTCCTAAACTCCTGCTTCATATTGAAGACAAGGACATTTGGAAAAATTCGCTTAAAGGCTCGGAAGAATATCTGTCTTATCTTGAAACCCTGGATTTTGACTTCAAGGTCTGGGACAAGCTCATCAGGGATTTTGAAGACGCGAAAAAGAGGAAAATCTTTTTTGAAAAGGGATCGTCTATTTTAAGTTACAGGGAACAGGATATTAAATCTCTTGCCGGCTCCGCCGAGTGGGTTACGTTTGAAAATCGCAAATGCCTGGCGGCGAATTCTCCTTTTTACGTCTCTGAGGTTGGACACATACTGGCAACCAAGGCTAAAGGCATCGGTATCGTTTGGTGTAAAAAAGGGAACAAGCTGAAGGTATCCCTCCGTTCAAACGGAAAAGTGGACGTGGCGAAAATAGCCGCGAAACGCGGCGGAGGAGGACATAAAGCGGCGGCAAGTTTTTCCATTGAGGTAAAAGGCCCCATGTTAAAACTTCCCTGGAAATAAAATTAAACAATAAAAAAAGCGGTGGAATCCACGCGCTTTTTTTGTGGGTTGGCTTTTGTGAGTTGGGAGTTAGTTTCTATTTTCTACTGTTGCTTTCTTAATGACCACGTCATCAATCGGTCTGTCGCCGGCGTCAGTCTGAACCTTCGCTATCGCGTCGGCGATTTCTTGTCCCTCAATCACTCTGCCAAAAATCGTGTAATCGTGGGGAAGTGGATAATCGGCAACCAGTATGAAGAACTGGCTTCCGTTGGTGTTCGGTCCGGCATTTGCCATGGCGACCGCTCCCTTCACGTATCCGGTTTTGTATGATTCCGTTTCGGGATTAAGCTCATCCTCAAAAGTATAATCCGGGCCTCCCCTTCCGGTTCCCGTGGGGTCTCCGCCCTGAATCATGAATCCGTCTATGACCCGGTGGAATATCACGTTGTCATAAAAGCCCTCGCCGGCGAGTTTGACGAAGTTTGAAGCGGCCTTTGGGGCATCTCCGTCGTATGTTTCTATTTTTATGTTTCCGAGCGACGTTTCAAGCGTTACCGTGTGTTTGAAATTTTCGTTCACGTTTGTTTTGTTTGATTTTTCTTTTACCGCGGCGAATATCAAGAGTCCGGTTGCCGCCACCGCGAGAACGGCGATAATTATGGTTAGTTTTTTCTTATTCATCGCGTCTGGCGTTAATTCTACCATATATGTCCTTTGCGCAGGTTCTTTGACGTTTATATGATTATGTGTTATAAACACTCTGCGGCCCGGATGGCAGCGTCCGTCTATTCTTATGAATAGCCGAGATGAGGAAAGTCTGGACTTTTTCCGCCGATAAGGCGGATAAAACACAGCGGTTAAAAGCCGCCGCCTCGGCTCCGGCTTGCCGGAGACGGGCAGAGGTGCGAGCAGTGACGCCAGCCGGGGAAACCCGAGCTGGGAGCCCGATCCCGACGTAGAAGGCTCAATCTCGTAATAGGGATGAAAACACGAGAGTGAAACGGCTAAATCCTTGTGGAATGCAAGACCGCGCTGTGTCCCGCATAGCTCCAAAGGAGCGAAGTGGGATTACGGAGAGTCGCTTGACCCTGATAGCAATTGAAGGGCTAGATAAATTGCCATCGTCTCGTTCGCCGAAAGGCGGAGGGATTACAGAATCCGGCTTACCCGGTCGCCGCTTACCCGCCTCTTTGGGCGGGTTTTGCGTTTATGAAAAAAATCCGCCGCGCCCCGCGAAAATTTAGTGAAGTGGGGATTGACAAAACGCCACATTTATCTTTAACTGTGTAAGTTATTGGCACGTTAAATGCTGTTTCCGAGAAATAATGGGATTTATGTCCCATTGCCGCTACCCATTCGCTCTCGGATGGGTAGCTTTTTCTCTGTACGGGTTTTAAAAAGCGCCGCTAAAACGAAAAAATGAGAACAAAAATAATAGCCACTATCGGACCGAAGTCCGAATCTCCGGAGATGCTCCGGAAGCTCATTCTGGCGGGCGTGGACGTCGCCAGGATGAATTTTTCGCATTGTACTTATGATGAGTACATCGCGCGCAGAGACGCTATCAAAAAAATCTGCGAAGAGGAAAAGCAGGACGTCAAAATAATGATGGACCTCAAGGGTCCGCGTTTGAGGGTTGGAACTCTTCCCGAAGAGGGCAGGGAGCTCCGCAAAGACGAAGAAGTGATTTTTACAACCGACAAGAAGGAAGAAAAAGACGGCATTATCCTGATTGAGGACCCCTATCTTCACACCGACATAAACGAAGGCGATCCTTTGTTCCTCGCGAACGGCGCCATGGAACTTAAGGTGACGAAAGTCAGCGGAAACAAGATTCACGCCGTCGTCATCTCGGACGGAACTCTCTTTTCCCGCAAAGCGGTGAATGTTCCGATGACTACCTTGACCACTTCAAGCCTTAGCGACAAAGACATAAACGACGTCCAGTTCGGGCTTAAGGAAGGAGTTGATTACATCGCTCTTTCGTTCGTTCAGAGCGCCGAAGACGTTGAAAAACTAAGAGCGCTCGTGGGCGACAAAGCAAAAATCGTTTCCAAAATTGAACGCCCCATCGCCGTCAAGAACATTGATTCCATCATCAAGGCTTCGGATGCCATTATGATCGCGAGAGGGGATTTGGGCATAGAAATGCCGATGGAAGAGATCCCGACCATTCAGAAGCACCTTATCAGGCACGCAGCCTGGCATAATACTGGCTCCATCGTCGCCACCCAGATGCTTCTCTCCATGATTGAAAACAATCACCCGACGAGAGCCGAGGTTTCGGACGTGGCAAACGCCGTTTTTGACGGAGCTGACTCCGTGATGCTTTCGGACGAAACCGCCTCCGGTGATTACCCGGTTGAAGCGGTTGAAACCATGGCGAAAATCGTCCGCAAAGCGGAGAAATACATGTATTCAAAGCCCAATATGCTTTAAACAAAAAAAACGCCCTTCCGTCAGACGGATGGGCGTTTTGGTTATTGGTACATTATCGCGTGGCGCCGGCTCTCTCTCCGGCGATTTTGTCGTAGAGGTTCTTCCCGAACCATCCGGCAACGAAATCGTCGGTGTTGGCGGCGTATATTGCAACGTCGTCTCCGAAAACCATCTGGGTTTCCATGCCGAGACAATCCCGGTAGAACTGATGTCCCGTCGGAATGTCGGCAAGAGCGATTATCTTCGCTATGGGCAGGCCGCTCGTTTTCCTTTCGTGTATCAGTCCGGCGATTTTCTTCATGAGCTCGTGGGTTCCCAGGCCCCGGCTCTTTTTGGCGACGAATATGCCGTCCAGAATGACGTGCTGATGGGGGAGTTCCCTCGGCGCTATCGCTTCTTCCGGAAAAGGAGCAAAATTGATTCCGGCGAACCCTCCGCCAATGAATCTGTCGGCGTAAAAGCTCGTTATGGGAATGATTACGGCAAAGCCGAATATCACTCCATCTCTGCCTCTCGCGACAACGAAAGCGCGCGGAACCCTTCTATGAAGCTCCGTTAAATAATCCTTGACGTCCAGTTTTGGGTAAGACTCTCTGATGATTTTCTCCATCACGGAGAAATCCTTGCCGGTTAACGGCGTGTTTTGCATGGCGTGTACCTCCTTTTAAATGTACGGCGCTCTTTATTTGAGCTGGACGTCAAAATAACACGATTTTTGACTGATGTCAAAACGCGCTTAAACCAATAACTTTATTTAAACCTTCTTTCGTGGTCCATCCATGCCGCCGCTATGGCGTTCTTTCCTTCGTCTTTTTCATTGGATGTCAGTATTTGAACTATCTTGTTCCTGACTTCGGTGGAAGACACCTCGGTGCATCTCACGGTGAAAACGATGGTTTCGTAATAAGTTTCCCTCACTATTTTCTCCCTTACAGGCTCGGAAATTCCCGAGTCTTGCGCCGCCCGTTCAAGAGAGACCCTTATTTTGTCCGCGATGAATGGCTCGTTAGCCCTGCCTCCTTTTTTAAGGATTATATTGGCCAATCGGGTTGGATTTTGGTTTGTGCGCGACCTTTACCTATTCTATCATGGATTTATGTTTTCCCTTGAAGCAAACCCTTTATACCCGGAAGATTGGCGGGAATACAGGGATTTCGCGCTTTCGGCGATGAAAAACGATCCAAATGAGTTTGTTAGGACGTTTGAAGAGGAAAGCGCCTTACCTGACGAAGCGTGGCAAGAACGGCTAAACGACGCGCGAAGAGGAAACAAAGCTTGGCTTCTTTTCGGCAAAGGAGAAGGCGGAAAAATAGTCGGCATGATCGGAGCAAGCCGAGTGGAAAACAGGAATATATCGCATGTCGTCACTATCACGGGTCCTTATGTTTCCATTGAAGGACGCGATAAAGGAGTGGAAGAGAAACTTGTTTCGGCGATTCTTCAAAAAATACGGGTAAATCCAAACATTAAAAAGGCGAGGGTTTTCGTCCTCGCTGAAAAAGGGGACACCATGTTCGCTTACGGCCGTCTCGGGTTTAAAAAAGCGGGAAAGTTGGTTAATGAATATCGGACGAGAGTCGGGGAGAACTACTTGAGCGAATACATCTTGGAGAAATGGCTGGAAGACGGCGAGCCTAAGCTCAAATAACCCTTACTTTTCCGATTCCAAATCCAAAGTCTGCGTTATCTTAATCTGATTAACGAAGTCGGCATGGTGTGAAACGAGTATGAGCGCCCCTTCATAGCGGTCTATCGCTTTGGCGATTACCGGTATATGCCTGAAATTTATGTGGTTCGTCGGTTCGTCCAGTATCAAAAGGGCGGGCTTCATCAAAACGAGTTTAGCGAAAGAGACCAGTCCCTTTTGCCCTTCGGAAAGGGACTCAATTTTATTGTCTATCAGTTCTTTAGTGATAAGGAATCCGGCGGCGGTGGAGCGAAGCTCTTCTTCTCCTCCCCGTATCATTGAGTCGGCGAGAGTTTTATAAACCGTGTCTTCCGGATTCAAGGTTGAGAAATCCTGACGGTAATATCCGACGCGAACGCCGTCCGCTATCTCCGTTCCCTTGGCCTTTCCGGAAACTATTGATTCCAAAAGGGTGGTTTTGCCGATTCCATTAGGTCCTTTTATCAGAAGCTTGTCTTTTTTCTTTAGGGTTATATCCACCGCCTTCTTATGCGACTTTCCGCCCTTCATAACCTGAACGGAAGTTATATTGATTATTTCTCCGGATATTTCTTCCTGCGAAAGTATGGCGAACTGGCGGATGGTTTTGTCTTCCTGCCTCACTTCAACCATTTCCGATTCCAGCTTTTCCACTTCACGCCTCATTTTGGCGGCGACGTCGCGCAAATGGCCTCCTTTTTGGGAGAAGAAGCCCATCTGTTCCTTGCGGTTTTCTATGTCCCGCTCCAGCCTGACATTCTGCATTCTTTCCCTTTCTATTCTCGCCTCAATCTCTTTCACCACGTCAAAGTAGTTTCCGGAATATTGTTCAACTTTGTTGGTTGAGGAATCAAGATAAAGGACGCCGTCGGTGAATGAGTTCAAAAAGTCGGCATCATGCGAGATGACAATGCAGGTTTTGGAATATTCCTGCAGAAACTTTCGCAGGGATGCTATTCCATCCTTATCCAGGTTATTGGTCGGCTCGTCCAGGAGCAAAATGTCCGGATTTTGGATAAGGGCGAAAGCAAGCAAGAGTCTTGCTTGCTGTCCGCCGGAGAATTCACCGACTTTCTTATCAAGCGCGGCGCTCAGGTTGACCGCCTGGGTCGCCTTTTTGATTCTTGGTTCTATGTCGTAAACCTTCTCTTTAAAAGCCTCTTCAAAATACTCGCGAACGGTAAGTCCGAGTTTATCTCTTGGGATAACCTGCTTCGCTATCGCCACGGACAGTTTTTCGTTCACTGAAATTGAACCTGACTCCGGATTCAGCTCCCCGGTTATCAATTTGAAAAGAGTGGTCTTTCCGGCGCCGTTCTGCCCCATGATGGTTACCTTGTTTCCCCGGCGGACCGAAAAATCCGCCTCGGTGATAATGGGCTTGTTGTGGCTGTATCCGAACGATACTTTATTGAATCTGAGTATTACGTCTCCTCCAGGCATCGCGTTCTCAAGGCTACCTTAAAAAATCCATTTTTTCAAGGAAAACGTTATAATTAATTTTGATTTAATGGACACGATAAAACGGCTCGCCATTGTCATAATTTTGTTCGGAGTCGGCGTGGTTTTCGGAGGGTGGGTTGTCGCCGAAAACGCTTCCCGAAAAATGTCCGAAAAAGAAAATCTGACGCCCGAACAAATAGTCACGTCTTTTTACCAAAAATGGAAAACCGAAAAGAATCCGCTGGCGGACGGTTTCCATACTTTTAAAACGGATCTGACTGACGATTTTAAAAAATATCTCTCCGAATATTCCAAAACTCTGAATCCGGTGACCTGCGCTGATTTCTTCCCGTCTTCATATTCCGTCTCTCCGGCTGTCATAGAAGGGGACAGCGCGTCCGTTGTCTGGAGCGGAGCGGGAATCCCGGGTAAGGTGAATGTCGGCCTCAAGTTCGCGGATAATCGCTGGCGGATAAACTCCATAATCTGCGAATAAAAAACATCCCCTTGCCGGGGATGTTTTTTGGTTATTGGTTTGAGTTTTGGTTTATCAGCCACTTTCCGTTCATCAGTTTCATTTCGTAGGTCACGGGATAAGTGTCTTTGTAGGCGCCCCTCACGAGCTCCATCTGGACGTAAGCCTTGTCTCCGCGGACAGTGGCTTTAAGCGTCTTATATCCGTAGAAAGGGTCAACCGTCAGGTTTTTTTCCGAAACGCATTTCGCCCTCCATCCTTCTATGTCCTTCAGGATGTATTCGTAAAACTCGTCGCAGTTTCCCGTTATTCTCGCTTCAAAAGCCCGAGACAGATGTTTCTTCGCGAGATACGCCCTGTTGATGTAAATGTCCGTCGTTAAGAAAAGCGCAAGCAAGACGAGAACGAGCGCGGCGGGAATGATGATCGCAGACAAAAATATCTTTTTCTTTCGCGCCAAAGGCCGGGTTTGTTTTCTCATTTCAGTTGATTTAATTATAACAGCCGCTCCGAAGCGAACGCTGTTGATAAGCTTGATTATCGCGTTATTTCGGTTTAGTCTGTCCGTGGTTTCTTTTATTGAAAAATAAGAAAGTTTTTGAAGGAGGCGAAAATGAGTGTCTGAACCGGAAAAGATTTTGGAAAACGCAACGCTCACGTTTTTAATGAGAAAAGTGAAAGAGGTTCCCGAAATTCTCCTGGCGCGAAAAATGAAAAAAATAGCGGCGGGGTTCTGGAACGGCTACGGCGGCGGAATTGAAAAAGTGGACATTTCCGAAGTTCACTCGGCAAGAAGGGAGCTATTGGAAGAGGGAAGAATCATCGCTCCGACAACCGGATTCACCAAAATGGCAATTATTGATTTCCATAACACCACTTCCGAAGGGAAGAGATTCACTTGCCGGGTGCATGTGTTCGTTCTTTCTTCCTGGAGAGGGGAAATCAAATCCACCGCGGAAATGAGAGACCCGACCTGGTTCAGATACGCGGACATTCCTTACGACGATATGGCGCCGGCCGACAGGTTCTGGCTGCCGAAAGTGTTGGCGGGCGAGAGATTCTTCGCCGAAGCCAATCTCGGTCCCCATCAGAGGGAACTCCTCGGAGAAGTCACGTTCCGCGACATCAAACCGGAAGAAATGCTGATGTTTGAAGCAAAGTATTAAACCAAAAGCCCGCCTGTATAAGGCGGGTTTTTATTTCGTTTAAAATCCGGCAAGCCTCACAAGCGTAAGGAATACTCCGACTCCGCCAAGCATCGCGAGTAATTTGAAGACCTGCTTGTCCGCCGCCTTCGGCAGGGGAGTATCAAGCGTAAATCCTTTTAAAAACCAAATCAGTCCCTCGCCGATTAAAAACGCCATGGCGAGCCAGGTAACAATTCCCATTTGAGACGTCACCCCGGAATACAGCAACACCGTGTCAGCGATAGCCATTAAAATAAGAATGAGCGCATGAGAAGCCTTTGGTTTGGCCATTTGATTAATTATAAACGATTGCTGTCAGGCATGGATTCGAACCATGATTCACGGCTTCAAAGGCCGCTGTCCTACCATTAGACGACCTGACAATCTTGTCTCGGCGAGCATCCAAGCGAGACGGATACAAGGGGATTTTAACGCGAAGACGGTAAGTAGTAAACTTCACGGAAAGCCATGAAGAAAGGGGAAGATTACACGGGAATCACCATCGTTTATGTCTGCCACGACGGCAATGGCAATATCCTTTTCAATAAAAGAAGTGTTAATTGCCGGGATGAACACGGCCGATGGGACACGGGAGGCGGCGGACTGGAATTCGGAGAAACCGTTGAAAACACTCTCAAAAAAGAAATCGCTGAAGAATATCAAACTGATGTTCTTGATTATGAGTTCCTCGGTTTCAGGGACGTCCATCGGGAGCGGGACGGCGCGGCAACTCACTGGATAACGCTTGATTTTAAAGTTCTGGTTGACCGCGAAAAAGCGGGTAATGGAGAGCCTCATAAATTTGACTCCGTTGATTGGTTCAGAATGGATTCTCTTCCGGAACCGCTTCATTCCCAACTGCCTTGTTTGTTTGAAAAATACAAAGACGTTCTGAGCGGTCTTTGATTTTAAACGAAAAGCAAACCGTGAATTCTATAATTAAGTTATCTCGCTGCTTCGGCGAATCTTTCTCGCTTAAGGCTTGCCGGGACAAAAAGATCGTTTCAAAAAACCCACATTAGTTCCTTTGAAAATAACCGTTGTTAAAAAGAGTGGCGCCAAGGAGCCTTGGAATGACAGCAAGCTCAAAGACTCCATTGCCGCCGCGGCGAACGATGCCGATTTGAATAAAGACAGAACGAAACAAGTCATGGATAACGTGATGCAGAAGGTCATAGACCAGCTCTGCGGTGAAAAAGAAGTCACGAGTTATATGGTGAGAGAGATAATCCTGCGCGAACTTGAAAACATTGAGCCCCGAGTGGCTGAAGCCTGGAGAAAATACGAGTTGACCAAAAAGAAAGCCCCATAAGGGGCTTTCTTTTTTTTGCCGTGACGGGCAAGAGATGGTTCTTCGGGACTACTTCAGGCTCTCCACTATGGCAACTTCAAGCGGGATTATGGCAAAAGGGGAGTATTTTATTTCCCCGTAAGCTCCTATTAAAGCTTTGAGGGTTTTTATCGTTCTTTCTTTGTCGCAGCTCGCGGCATGAGCCGTTATCTTCTTCGCCGTTTCGGCGGTGACTTCGTCTTTAAAGAGTTCCGCCATCTTCGCATCGTACGAAACAACAAGCACTCTTCTTAAATAATGGATCAAGTCTTTTGTGAGTTGGGAGAGGTTGTATCCTTCCTCGTTGATGTTGGATAACGCCTCTAAAGCTCCCGGCAAATCCCCGCCGACTATTCTGTCGGCAAGCGCTTCCGCTTTCGCCGCTCCGGCTTTGCCTAAAATTCTTTCCGCTTCGGCAAGCGTGATTTCCTTGTCCTCCATCGTCACCACTTGTTCAAAAAGCGATTCGGCGTCCCTGAAGCTTCCTTCGGCGGACGAGGCGATGACTTCAATCGCTTCGTCGCTTATTTTGATTCCCTCGGTTTCGGCAATCCTCCTTAGTTTTTCCGTTATTCTCGCGATAGGCGCCCGCTTGAAAGCGAACCTCTGCGTTCTTGAAACGATTGTTGCTGGGAGTTTGTCGTATTCGGTGGTGGCAAGAATGAACATCACGTGCGCCGGCGGTTCTTCCAGAATTTTAAGAAGAGCGTTAAACGCTTCCTTGGTGAGCTGGTGCGCTTCGTCTATTATGAACACTTTTCGTTCGGAATAGGCGGGCGTGAGCCTCGCTCCTTCTTTGAGTTCCCTTATTTCGTCTATGCCTCTGTTTGAGGCGGCGTCTATTTCAACGACATCCAGAGACCTGCCCTCGTCTATCTCCCTGCACCGTTCGCATTCGTTGCACGGCTCTCCGGTTTCCCGGAACTTTTCGTCGCTGGCTCTCTTCTCGCAGTTCGCGAGTTTCGCGAGTATTCTCGCGACGGAAGTTTTTCCGCATCCGCGGGGACCGTAAAAAAGGTAAGCGTGCGAAAGCTTTCCGGTCTTCGCGGCATTCTTAATGACCTCCGACACGGACTCTTGTCCCGCTACCTCGGATATTTTTCTGGGGCGGTACCGCCTATACATCGCGAATGCCATTTCTGTCTTCCATTATAGAAGAAAGATGTATAAAATAAAGGCGTTTTATGGGCAAAAAAGCCGTCATATTCACGTGTTTGGGTATCGCGCTGGCGATAGCGGGGTTTTTGGCGTTTGGAACGGATTTAACCAATTCCGTGGTTCAGACCGGAAGCTTTTTGGGTGACATCACTCCGACGGAAGACAGTATGCTCGCGGGGTCCGAAGCCGCCGGCAAAGAGCCCGTTGATATCGCGAAAAACGAAAAGATTGCCGTCGTTCCGGAAAAAGTGAACGCCATCTATGCCACTTTCTGGTCTGCCTCTTCGGTGTCTAAAGTTAATTATCTTCTTTCTCTTATCAAAGAAACGGAAGCTAACGCCCTCGTCGTGGATATTAAGGACTTTTCCGGAAGCATCGCCTACAAAACGGGCGACCCGGAAATAGAAAAATATAAAACTGAATCGCCGGTCATCAAAGATGTCCGCGGATTAGTGGACAAACTGCACGCGGAAAACGTTTACGCCATAGCGAGGATTGTCGTCTTCCAGGACCCGGCTCTCGCCAAAGCCCGTCCTGATCTCGCCGTGAAAAGCGCAAAGACCGGAGCCGTGTGGACCGACAATAAAAATTTAGCTTGGGTTGATCCCTCTTCCGTGGAGGTCTGGGAATATAACGAGAGATTGGCGAAGAACGCTTTTGCTATGGGCTTTGACGAGGTTAACTTTGATTATGTCCGTTTCCCGTCCGACGGCTCTCTTGCCGATATGTCTTTCCCGTTCTATTCGGAAACCAAAACTAAGAGGGAAGCGATGAAAGAATTTTTCGTCCATCTCCGGGGAGCGCTTGAAGGCGAAATCATTTCCGCCGACCTATTCGGGCTTGTGACGAGCGCCTCGGACGATATGGGCATCGGCCAGTATCTGGAAGACACCTACGGCAATTTTGATTTCATCTGCCCCATGGTTTATCCTTCGCACTTCGCTTCCGGTTTCATTGGCTATAAGAACCCCGCTTCTTACCCGTATGAAGTGGTAAAATACTCCGGAGAGAAGGCGGAAGCCAGGCTTGCCGCGCTGGTCCCGGATGGAGAAGTTCCTAAGACCCTGCTTCGCCCGTGGCTCCAGGATTTCAATTTGGGCGCCACCTACGGCGAAAACGAAGTGAGGCTCCAAATCAAAGCCGTCGCCGAAACTTCAAACGCCGGCTGGATGCTTTGGGACCCGAAAAACAATTACACTAAAAAAGGATTTACCGTTTCAGAATGATCGCTCCGATTAAGAACATCTTAAACGCCAGAATACCGCTTGGTGTGGTGATATGCTTGCTGGGAATCCTGGTTGTCGGATTCGCCGTTTTCGCGTCTCTCTTCAGGGAAAACATAAGTTATTCGCTTTTTGTCGGCGACACTTCGCTCGCCGGAGCGGAATTTGAATTCGGCCCGGCGCCGGCGCTCGGCAAGTTTGATTTCTTTTCCGACGTTAAAACGGCTCTCGTGAAAAGCGAATCCGATTTTGTGGAAGCAAATCTGTCTGATATGGAAATCCGCGTTTATCTGGATGGCGAAATGAAATACGAAGCGCCGATTTTGACCAAGGGAAAGGAAGGTTCCTGGTGGGAAACCCCTGCGGGAATCTACAAGATAGAAACAAAAGAAGAAAATCATTTTTCTTCTTTTGGCCATGTTTACCAGCCGTGGAGCATGTCCTTCCAGGGAAATTTTTTTATCCACGGATGGCCGTATTATCCGTCGGGGACTCCGGTTGAGTCGGCGTTCTCCGGAGGCTGCATCAGGCTATCCGACGAATCGGCGGAAAAAATTTACGATTTGGCTTATGTCGGGATGCCTGTCATCGTTTTTGAACGGGATTTTTCAACGGATGGTTTTGTTTACAGCTCCAATCCGCCGGAACTTTCCGCCAATAGTTTTCTCGTGGCGGACCTGAACAACAATTACGTTCTTTTTGAGAAGAACCGCGACGAAATTCTTCCCGTTGCTTCCATTTCCAAAATAATGACGGCCCTCGTTGCGGGGGAATACATCAACCTTGAAGCCGACCTTACCGTCCCCGGAGAAGCGATTGTTTACACTTCCAACCCGCGCCTCAAGGAGGGGAATGTCGTCTCCGCCTACAGCCTACTCTTCCCTCTGCTTATGGAGTCGTCAAACGAAGCCGCCGGAACTTTTGCCGGCCATCTGGGAAGCGAACGCTTCGTCTCGCTTATGAACCGCAAAGCGAAAGCCATCGGAATGACCAAGACGGAATTCGTTGATCCGTCAGGGATAGGGGAAGAAAACAAGTCAACCGCCGCCGATCTCTTTAATTTCGCCAAATATCTGTACAATAACCGCAGTTTTGTTCTGAAAATTTCTTCCGGAAACCTCAAAGACTCCGTTTACGGCGCGCCTTCTTTTGAAAATCTGGAAAATTACAATCTGTTTGAAAAAGACCCGGAATTTTTTGGCGGCAAAATAGGCAAAACCATCGCCGCCAAGGAAACGTTCATCGGCGTTTGGAAACTTGATATTTCGGGAGAGGAGCGTCCCATCGCCATTATCCTGCTCGGCTCCGATTCTGTTTATTCGGATGCTCAAAAGGTCCTGACCTGGCTTAAATCAAACTACCTTTGACGGCTTACGAAATTGAAACGGGAAACTTCAAGGGTCCGCTCCATAAGCTCCTTGAGTTCATAGAAGAAAAGAAATACGAGATAACCGGAGTTAATCTCGCGAAAATCACCGGCGATTTTTTGGAATATCTCAAAGTTGTTGAAGACAAGGAACCAAGGCTACTTGCCGACTTTATCGCCGTCGCCGCGAAACTCGTGCTCATTAAATCCAAATCACTGATTCCGGACCTGGAATTCACCCCTGAAGAAGAAGAGGGGATTAAGGACCTGGAAGCCCGCCTCAAGCTCTATAAGGCGCTTAAGGAGGCCGAGGAAAAGCTTTCTTCCATGTGGGCGGAGAACAAAGTGTCTTTCGCCAAAGACCCATCGCCCCTGGAACGGACTCCCGTTTTCATCCCGTCTCCCGAAATTTCCGCGGCTTCTCTCCTGGCTTCAATTTCCGTGATGAGGTCGTCCATCGTCGCCCTGAAAACCCAGTACGAAAAATATGAAGCGGTTGACTTTGAGGCTTACGTCACAGAGCTCATCGGCCGGGTCAATGAAGTTTCCCGCTTCACCTCCGTCACCGAAAACCGGAACAAGAAAGAAGTAATCATCCTGTTTCTCGCGCTTTTGCATCTTTTGAAGGATAATAAAGTGTCCGTCGCTCAGGATTCGCCGTTTTCCGAAATAACTATCTCACCGAACGCCAATGAATGACCTTGAACAAAAAATTGAAGCTGTTCTTTTTGCTGTCGGCGACCCGATAAGCCTTAAGAAACTCTCTTCCGTTGTTGACGCCGGAACGGACGAAGTGGAAAAAGCGGTCGCGTTTCTCAAAGAAAAATATTCGGGTCCCTCAAACGGAATCCACATCATTGAACACGATGCCGGCATCCAGCTAGCCACGAAGCCCGAAGTTTCCTCCGTTATAGAGCGATTGGTTAAAACAGAAGTGCATGAGAATCTCACTCCGGCGACTCTGGAAACGCTGTCGCTCGTCGCGTATCTTGGCCCGATAACCAAATCTTCGTTAGAATATATTAGGGGAGTGAATTCAAGCTTCACCCTTAGGAATCTTTTAATACGCGGACTCGTGGAACGGATTCCTCACCCCAAAAAGCCAAACACTTTTTTATATCGTCCCACCTCTGACTTGATCCGTCATCTAGGAATTGAAAAAAAAGAAGATCTGCCCGATTTCACCAAATATCAGGAACTGAAAGAAAATTTGGAAAATGAATAACACAGTCAAAGCCATAGCGTTCGGAGCTGTTTTCCTCCTTGCCGGTCTGGGAGCGAAGCTCGGTGTAACCGCTTTTTCGGATAGAAACAACAACGTGGTAACCGCCAACATGATTGAGGCGATTTCGCCCGCTGATAGTCCGTCGGCGCTGGATGTAGCTGAAATTCCCGGCAAAAAAGAGCCTAAAGTTCCCGAAGAATTGGCGGCCAAAGCAAGCATTGTTATTGACCTGACTTCCGGAGAAGAGGTTCTGTCCCTTCACGAAGCCGAGCGCTGGCCTTTGGCTTCGGTCTCCAAGCTCATGAGCGCCATCGTGGCAAGGGAGAATATGAGCCTTGAACAAAGAGTGGTTTTCTCCCAGGCGGCGATAGACACCGAAGGTGTTTCCGGCGGATTCAAAGAAGGGGACATATATTCGGTTGAAGACTTGGTTTACGCGATGATGGTTGTCTCCTCAAACGACGCCGCCGTCGCCCTTTCGGAAAGTATGCCCGACGGCCAGTTTGTGTCCCTGATGAATCAGAAAGCGCTTGAGCTCGGTATGGACAACACGCATTTCAAGGAACCGACGGGCCTTTCAATGCTTAACCAGGGAACCGCCAATGATTTGGCTCTGCTTGTGGAATACGCTTGGGACAAACACCCGGAGCTATTCACTGTTTCTTCCCGCCCCACCGCCACTATCAGGGATTTGAAGACCAACAAAAACGTTAAGCTTACGAACATCAACGCCCTCGCCTCAAGGAGAGACTTTTTGGGGGGCAAGACCGGCTACACCGAAGACGCCAACGAAAATCTCGTCTCCGTCTTTTCCATAGGTGGCAAGCCGACCGCCATCATAATTCTCGGCGCCGATGACAGGGTCAGTGAAGCGGAAAAAATTATTTCCTTCATAAGCCATGATATTAACTCAAGCAATTAAACTGCTGGCCGTCGCCATAACGGCCTTTTTCATCGCCACAGCGGTTACTCCGCTGGTCATCAGGCTTCTCCGCAAGTTCGGCGTTAAAAAACAGATAAGAGATGCCGCTTCCGCGCCGGTTATGTCCGCTCTGCACGCCAAAAAAGAAGGAACTCCGACCATGGGCGGGGTGATTATCTGGGGAAGCGTTCTTTTGACTACCCTCATAATGCTTGTCGCGAGCAATGTTCTCGGCGGAGTTTACGAAAATCTCAACTTCCTTAGCCGGGCGGAAACGTATCTGCCCTTGACCGCCATGATGATAGCGGCGATTGTCGGCCTCGCGGACGATATTCTGGGAGTTTTGAGGATTGGTCCGAAAGGCGGCGGTCTCGCCGTTAAGCATAAGCTTATTATGTACGCGCTGATCGGCGCGCTCGGAGCCTGGTGGTTTTATTCTCCCCAGAATCTTGATTGGCACGTTCTTAGTATTCCTTTCCTCGGCACCGTGGACATCGGGTGGTGGTACATTCCCATATTCATTTTCATCATTACGGCAAGCGCTTTTTCCGCGAATGAGACTGATGGGTTGGATGGGCTTCTCGCGGGCGTCTCCATTTTCGCTTTCGGCGCTCTCGGAGTCATTGCTTTCATTCTCGGACGATATGACCTGGCGGCGATGACCGGAGCCATTATCGGAGCGATGATAGCCTTTCTCTGGAACAACGTTTACCCGACCAAATTCTTCATGGGAGACACCGGTTCCATGGCGATAGGCATTACGATGGGCGTTATTTCTCTGCTTACAAACACCGTTTTCCTTTTGCCTCTTTTCGCCCTCGTTATGGTGATTGAATCTTTTTCGGTCATCATCCAGCTCATCCATAAAAAAGTTCTTAAGAAAAAACTTTTCCTTTCCACGCCTATTCACCACCACTTTGAGGCAAAAGGAATGCCCGAATCGCAAATCACCATGCGCTTCTGGATTATTTCCGGAGTCGCTTCCGTTGCCGGACTGATTATTTTCTTCCTGGACCGCATCATTTAGTTTTCCACAGTTTTTAGCCTTAAAAAGCTTTAATTTTGCGTTTTGAGTTTTGTTCGCCGGCTGGCGGATTGAGTTATAATTAACCAATGAGTCTCCTCATTAAAGGCGGCGAGGTTTTGGACGGAAGCGGCGCGGCGCCGAAGAAGTCGGATGTGCTCGTCGTCGGCGGGCGGATCGCCGCAATGGGAGATCTCGCGACCTACAAAGCGGATAAAATCGTCCAGGCGGCGGGGGATTACGTTCTTCCGGGATTTGTTGACGTTTCTTCGGTTTCCGATTCGCGCCTTTCTCTTTTTGAGGAGCCCCGCCAGGCGGATTATCTGAAGCAGGGCGTCACGACGGTCGTCTGCGGAACCAATGGTAAGTCCCTCGCTCCGGCTATGTATGCCGGTGAAATATCTTCTTCAAACGCCGGCTGGCAAACGATGGGGGAATATCTCGGAGCAATGGAATCTCTCCGTCTCGGCGTCAACTTTGCCACTTTTTCCGGATACGAAAGCCTTCGGCGTTCCATAACGTATAAATCCCGCAATCTCGGCTCCAAGGAAATAAGCGTCCTGTCTCATGTCTTCGGTTCCCATCTTGAGGATGGTTCCGCCGGAATTTCTCTGGGCGACGGCGGATTTTCCGAATTTGACGCTTCAAAAGAAGAAATTGAGATGCTGATCGGGATATTGGCGGGAGCGAACAAAGCCGCCTTTGTTTCGTTTAAGGCGGAAGATAAGCCTTACGCGTCTTTTGCTGAAGCCGGGGCGGCGACCATTGTCGGCAGGCTTAATGAGTCCGTTAAAAACGTCCAAGCGTTTGAAAAGCTTGTTTCTTCGGTTGAGAAGAAGGCTCTCAAGGCGGAATTCGCCTTTGCCTTCAACCCCTATCCTTACTTTGAATTTAAAGCATCCGAAGCTCTGCCGGCTTCCGCCGGAAAACCCTCGTCCATCATTGAAGCTTTGGGTAAAAAGAGGATTTTCGGATTCTTCTCCAAAAAAGTTAAAGAATTCAACCCCGAAGAAACGTTTATCTGGGATACGCCGAAAAAAGAAGCGCGATTCCTTCTCGGCAAAACAGTCGCCGAGTTCGCGGAGAACAGGGGAGTGGACGCCGAAGAGGCGTTCGCGAGAATCATCGGCATGTGCGGACCGGAAGCAGTCTTCCTTTCCCGAATGCAGGACTCTTCCATCGTGGACGCGATCGCTTCACACCCGAAGAGTATTATCGCCGGCTCTGTTTGGAGCCCGATGTCCGGAATTTCCCATATCCATTCGGAGCTGTCTGATCCCTTCACTGAATTTATAAGAGTCGCTGACCGTATCGGCCTCCGCCCGGAACTCGTCGCGAAAAAACTCTCAGGCGCCGCGCGTCTGCTTGGTTTCAAGAAAAGGGGATTGGTTAAAGAGGGATTCGCCGCCGATCTCGTTGTTCTCAAAAACAAGCGTCCGGAAATCACCCTTGTAAACGGCGAAGTGGCGTACGAGTCGGGGTCTGTTTCCGATAGCCGCTCGGGAGAAGTTATCTCAGGCTGAATATGAAAATAATTTCCAAGAAAGCCGACATAATCATCATCGCCGTCTGCGCCGCCCTTGTCGTTCTCGGAATGGCGATTCTCGCGAGCGCTTCTTCCAATATGGGAGAAATTAAATTCGGCGACGCCAATTATTTCATCAAGCACCAGTTTGTTTACGGCTTCGGCGTCGGATTGGCCGCTTTTTTTGCGGCGATGTTCATTCCGCTTAAATTCCTTAAAAAAGCTTCTTTCATCCTTCTGCTTATTAATATTGTCGGGCTTGTGCTGGTCTTCACGCCTCTCGGAGGGGATTTCGGTACGTCCAACCGGTGGCTGGACATCATGGGCGCCCCTATCCAGCCGTCCGAAATCCTGAAGCTCACCTTCATCATCTATGTCGCCGCCTGGCTCACTTCCAAGGGGAGGGACCGCAAAAAAGACCTCTCCGAAGGGCTCATTCCGTTTATGATAATCTGCGCCGTGATAGGAGGACTGCTTCTGGCTCAGCCGTCCACGAGTATTCTCATTATCATTATGGTTTCCGCCCTCATTGTTTATTTTGTGAGCGGAATGAAAATGTCTTTCATCGCCATTATGGGCCTCGTCGGCGTTTTGGGACTCGCTGTTGTAATCGCTTTCAGCCCATACCGCCTGGAAAGATTCAAAGCGTATTTTAATCCGGATTCCGACGTCCGGGACTCAAGCTACCACCTTAATCAGTCACTCATCACCATCGGCTCCGGCGGAATGTTCGGAGTCGGTTACGGCAAGTCCACTCTTAAAGTGTCTTCATTACCCGAACCGTTCGGAGATTCCATCTTCGCAGTCATCGCCGAGGAGTTCGGATTCGTCGGCTCCATCTTCTTTATCTCCCTTTATTTTCTGCTGGTTTACGCCGGTTTTGCGGGCAGCTCCAGGGCGCGCACGGACTTCGGAAGGTTGCTACTTGTGGGCTTTTCCTCCATAATCGGGCTTCAGGCTTTTACCCATATTGCCTCGGTTTCCAGCCTTATTCCCATGACCGGAATACCCCTTCCGTTCATCAGCTATGGAGGCACGGCCCTTGTCGCTTTTATGGCGATGGCGGGGCTCATGGTGAACGCCTTGCGTCATGGCTAACAGAAACGAAACCCGAATAATGCTTGTTGGCGGAGGAACCGCCGGCCATATCAATCCGCTTCTCGCGGTCTATTCGGCGCTTAAGGAGGTTGCCTCCGAAAAAAAACTGAACATTCGCTATTCCTTCATCGGCGACCCCGGCGTAAACGCCCATAAATTCGCCGAACTTCGCATCCCCGTCAAAAAGATTTTTCCGAGCAAGCTGAGGAGATACATGACTTCCGAAAACCTGATGGAAGTCCCGAAGTTTATCGTGAGCTTTTTCCAGTCAGTCTGGCACATATTTTGGGAAATGCCCGACATCCTGGTGTCCAAGGGCGGTCCCGGAAGCGTCGCTCCGATTATCGCCGCCCGCTTCTTTTTGATTCCGGTCGCCATCCACGAATCAGACGCCGTTCCGAGCGTGACGACAAAGATCACCGCGCGTTTTTCCAAAAAGATATTTCTGGCGTTCGCTTCCGCCCGTTCCGGACTCCGTCCGGATGAGCAGCTTAAATGCGAAGTTGTCGGCAACCCTCTTCGTCCCACCTTGTTTGACGGTGTTATCGGCAAACGCGAGGCAAAAACGGCTCTCGGTTTTGACCCCGATAAACCATTGATGGTCATTCTCGGCGGTTCGCAGGGTTCTCGGAGAATTAACAATCTCATCACCAAGTCTCTTCCGAGGATTTTGGAAGCGGGAGTTCAGATTTTTCACCAGACAGGAGCGGGGCTTTTCGGAGAGGTGAGTGGGGTGCTCGGCCATTATTTTGATTCGCTTGAAGAGATGGATTCGGCAGGCTATCGCATCACCGATTATTTTGACAAGAACATCAAAGATGTCTTTGCTGCCGCCGATATTGTAGTTTCCCGTTCCGGTTCAACCATTTTTGAGTTCGCCGCCCTTGGCATTCCCTCCATCCTTATCCCTCTTCCGGAGTCGGCGCAGAACCATCAGCTTGCGAACGCCCTTGATTATGAAAAATCGGGAGCCTGTATTGTGATGGAAGAAGATGAAATAACAGTGGGTTCGTTCGCTGAAACGGTTGAAATCCTTTCATCCGACGGGAATCTTTTGGAAAGGATGTCCGAATCGGCGAAATTGTTCGCGAAGCCAAACGCGGCTCGTAAAATAGCCGAAAAACTAATAGAATTAACTTAAGTGTTGAGAACCAGATTCGCGCCAAGCCCCACGGGGGAATTGCATATCGGCGGAGCCAGATCCGCCTTCTTTGTCTATTTATTCGCCAAAAGCCAGGGCGGCGAATTTTTGCTCCGCATAGACGATACTGACCGGGAACGCTACGTGGAAGGTTCTCCCGAAAGGATAATTGAATCATTAAGCTGGCTCGGCATAGCCCCGGACAACAAAGACAATGTCGTTTTTCAGTCGTCCCGCGTTGATTTGTATAAAAAACGCGCTCTTGAACTTGTGGAAAAAGGGCATGCGTATATTTGCACCTGCAGTAAGGAGCAGCTTGAAAAGGAAAAAGAAGAACTGGCGGCTAAACATCTGCCCCCGATGTACGGCGGCCATTGCCGCGAACTCGGGCTCGCGCCTCGGGACGTTGAAGGCAAAGAATACGTCATCCGCATGAAAATGCCGAAAGAGGGCGTCATTAAATTCCGCGACATTATAAGAGGGGATATGGAGTTTGACGCTTCCCTTGTTGACGACCAGGTTCTCATTAAATCCGATGGTTTTCCCACTTATCACCTCGCGACCGTCGTTGATGACCACGATATGGAAATCACGCACGTCTTAAGGGCCGAAGAGTGGCTCCCTTCAACGCCGAAGCACTTGGTTCTTTTTGAAATGTTCGGATGGAAGGCTCCGGAATTCGCGCATCTCCCGCAGGTGCTCGCTCCTGATCGCTCCAAACTTTCCAAACGTCACGGCGCCACGAGCGTCATTGAATACAAAAACCTCGGCTATCTGCCCGAAGCGATTTTGAACTTCCTGGTTCTCTTGGGTTGGCATCCCAAAGACGACCGGGAAATATTCTCCCGCGAAGATTTGATTAAAGAATTTGATTTTTCCCGCCTTCAGAAAGGTGGAGCGATTTTTGACATCCAAAAACTTAATTGGCTGAATAAAAAATATATTTCTGAAATCATTTCGCCGGAAGAGATAGCAAATAGGGGACAGGCATTTGTCCGGGATGAGTGGAAGCTTACCCCAAGCATTATTAATGCCGTCAAAACCCGCCTGGAAAAGCTTTCCGATTTGGAATCCGCCGTTAAGCCGTTTTTCACCGAACCGGAATATCCTGAAGAACTTTTATATTGGAAAGGAGAAAAGGGAAACATTAAAGAAAATCTAGAAAAGCTTTTATCTGTCGTTTCCGAAGAAAAAGATTTCACCGTCAAAGATCTTGAATCCGCCGTTTTCGCCGTCGTTCCCCCGGACAAAAAAGGGGAGTGGCTCTGGCCGTTGAGAGTCGCCCTGTCAGGTCTTAAAGAATCGCCAAGCCCGTTTGAACTGCTGGAAGGTCTCGGAAAAGAAAAAAGTCTTGAACGGATAAAAACAGCCATAGAAAAACTCTGATTGCCGCGCTGTCGTTTCAATATGACCTCAAACCGATTAAAACATCCTATTATTGCCATAATCGCCGTATCGGCGCTTATCTTTAGCGTTATTCCGGTCGCTTTTGCCGAAAACGAAACAGATCTTAAAAACCGCATTGAAGAGAAAAGCAAAGAACTTGAAGCGCTTCAAGGGCAAATCAACGAGACTCAAAACAAGCTGGACAGCGTAAGCTCGCAAAGTAAATCTCTTTCCCGCGAAATCCAAAGCACAGAATATACCATCAAGAATCTGGAGCTGAACATTAAGGGTAGCGAAATAAACATAGATAAACTCGGGCTTGAACTTGAGAACCTCGGCATCCAGCTTGAGGACACGGAGAAAATGATAGTGGAGAAAAAGGCGAGCATCGCCTCCATCATCCGGGACATTAACCAAAAGGAACGGGCCGGCATATTGGAAACTTTCCTCTCCGGAAACAGTCTCACGGACAGCGTGGCGGAACTTTCCGACTTGGACGAACTTCAAAAAACTTTGAGCGACGACATCGCCTCACTCCGCAACCTTTCCGGTCTTCTTGATTCAAACATCAGAGAAACCGACAGCAAAAAATCCAATCTTGAAAACGAACAGTTGAACCTAAAGAGCCGAAAGGTGATTGTCCAGGATCAGAAGGCTTACAAGGAAACCATCCTTAAAGAGACCAAGAGTCAGGAATCCGCCTATCAAAGGCAGCTGACCGATCTGGAGAAGAAACAGGAAAGCATCAACGACGAAATAGAAGCTTTGGAAGCATCGTTGCGCAAGAACTTCAACGCTTCTTTGGCGCCCGGCAGGGGATATCTGGAAAATCCGTTCACCGGATCGCGCGTTATGACCCAGCGATACGGCGCCACGGCTTTCGCCAGAACGGCGTATAAATCCGGTTTCCATAACGGAAACGACTACGGTATGCCCGTCGGCACTCCGCTCCTCGCGGCGGCAAGCGGGAGAGTTTACGCGGCGGGCGACAACGGCCGCCTTCAATACGGAAAATATATTGTCGTGAAACATGACGATAACTTCTTCACTCTCTACGCTCACTTATCCCGCCAATCTGTTTCCGCCGGAACTCAGGTTAATCAGGGAGACATCATCGGCTACTCAGGCAACACCGGTTATTCAACCGGACCCCATTTGCACTTCGGCGTTTATCAAACCATGCAGCTTCAAACGTTCTCCGGGGCCGGCTTGGTGCCCGTGGGCGTCACCATGGACCCGAACGATTACTTCTAATGGCCCGCGAAAAGGAAATAAAATTGGATTTGGTTATCCCTCTTGATGAATTTATTTCCAGGCTGGAGAGCCTCGGATTTGAAAAGAGGGGAGAGGTGGCGCAGCGCGACAATTATTTTGACACTCCGGATTGGTCTTTATATAAAAACGTCGCCGCTTTGCGGACGCGCGAAGTGGACGGAAAAGACCATTCTTTTTCGTTTAAAAAGCTTTTCCGCGTTCCGGGGAAAAAAGATCCGGTCTATGTTGAGGAAATTGAAACCAAATTTCCTTTTGCCGATAAGTCGGCGCTTAGCTCCATATTTGGACGCATCGGACTGGAAGAGGATACGGAAAGCCTCTCAAGCCTCAAAGATATGGAAAGAGTCCTTCTTGAAAACGGATTTCAGGGAGAGCAGGTTTTATTGAAAACCAGAAAAACGTTTACGGACCGGAACAACAATGAAATCGCGATTGATGACGTTGACCGCGTTGGAACCGTCGTGGAATTGGAATGCGCCGAAGACGAGCCCGTTGAATTCATCAAGGGCCTTCTTTCGGACAGTGAATGGGAAAGGAGTGTTAAAGGAACAAGCTATGTCTGGCTGGAAAAGGCGAAAGGGTTCACCGACCATCTCTCTTACCAGTCAAAGTTTGACGAAGACCCTCTCTGGAACGTTTTAGACAGTGAACGCGAACTTTATAGCCACCTTTCGCTTGAGTGAAAACGTTTCCACTGTTTTCACGGTGAAACTTGGTTCGGTTTGGATTATCATTAAGATATGGATTCAGTCACCGGATTTCAGAAAGTGTTTGAAGCTTTAAAGGACGCGGGACAATACATAGCGCCGGCGGTGAAAGCGTTGATGAATGTCTTGATGCTCATCTTTGAAGCTCTCGCGAGTCTTATAAAGGAAGGACTCGGAAAGATATAAGGGGAGGGGCCTCCGGGCCCCTTGCTCGGGTCTTACAGAGTGTCGCAAAATGCACCTTTTGCGACATATATTATCTTTCAAAAGACCTGGTTAATCCTCCCCTAACGTTGTTTTAATTTTTGTACGCCCTGAAAAGATTTACAGCTATTCGGTTATGGTTTTGCGTTTTGACATTTGAGCTTTGAGTTTAATATCTATCTTTTATGCCTAAACCCATTAAGCCTTCCAAAACATCCTTGCCAAAGAATCTAATACCACTCCCCCGCTTATCTGCCGGGGAAGTCGGTAGGGCGGCACGCCTCGGCAAGCCTATGGCTAGACGGGTTCATTTTATAGGTATAGGCGGTATTGGGATGAGCTCTTTGGCCCGTTGGTTTTTGGCTCAAAATTGGCTTGTAACGGGTTCTGACGCGGCAAAGGGTGTAATTACCCAAGAGCTGGCCAAAGACGGCATTAAGGTCAAAATCGGGCATAAAAAAGCGAACTTACCCAAAAACACCGATTTGGTGGTTATGACCTCCGCCATACCGTCCGATAACCCTGAACTGCTCGCGGCGGAGGCTTTGGGTATCAAAGCAGTCAGGTATTCGGAGGCCCTGGGTAATCTCACTCGGCAATACAAAACCATCGCCATAGCGGGCAGCCACGGCAAAAGCTCCACGACCGCCATGGTGGCTTCCATCTTGATCAAGGCGGGCATGGACCCAACCGTCATCATTGGAACTAAGATGAGCGGCTGGAATTTCCGCGCCGGCAAAAGCGAATGGCTCGTGATTGAAGCGGATGAATACAAAGGAGCCTTCTGGAACTACAAACCATACGCGGCAATAGTAACGAACGTTGACTTGGAACACATTGACTTCTACAAAAATCTCTCGGCGGTCAAAAACTCTTTTCTTAAGTTTCTGAATTCCGTTTCCAAGGAGGGATATATGGTCTTAAACGGCGACAATGAAAACCTTGTTTCCATAATCCCCCGCGTCAAGCAGGGGAACATCATCGTTTTTTCCGCAGGAGATAAAAAGCTGATTGAACGGATAAAGAAAATCATTAAAGTTCCGGGAACTCATAATGTTATGAATGCCCTCGCCGCCTGGCGCTTGGCGAGCGCTTTGGGGATCAAGGATGAAGTGATTGAAAAAGCCGTCGCGGGATACAAGGGAGTCTGGCGCCGCATTGAATACAAAGGAGAGACGCCTGGGGGCGTCAAAGTCTTTGATGATTATGCCCATCATCCGACGGAAGTCAAAGCGACTCTTCAGGCTTTAAGGGAAAAGTTCCCAAAGCAAAAAATCGCCGTTTGTTTTGAACCTCATCAGCAGCGGAGGCTCACCTCTTTGTACAAAGAATTCGTGAACAGCTGGACTGACGCCGATTATGTTTTATTGGCCGATGTTTATAATCCGAAAGGCAGGGATGAAGCTTCCAAAACCAAAAACTCAGAATCCCTCGCCCGCGATATTAATCGCCTCCCCTCTCTCTCCCCGCGTAGCTTAAGCGAAGTGGGGTCCAAAGCGCTTTACGTCGGCCATGGAAAAAATATCCGTTCCGCCGTCGCCAAGCTTCCGCTCAAGAAAGGCGACATCCTCGTGATGATGGGCGCCGGTTCAATCGCCGATATAACCCCGACTCTGTTCAAATAACTCATCCAATCCCCTGTTGCTTTATTTAAAACCACCCAATAAGGGTGGTTTTAAATAAACTTGTGATTCTTCTACAACGCCAATCCAGGCGCCGTTCCAACTTCGTAGAAACAAGTGTCTTCTGTATAAGAGGTGCATGTGTTATCGCTGCCTCCGTCAGTTGTCATCTTTACTCTGTACTTCTGCGATTCAAGTCTTGCGTCAAGCTCAAAAGTGTAATTTGAACCGGCGGCGTCGTTGCAGGCGTAACCGTAGAAGTAAGTGGCGCTGTTTGTCGGGTCAACGGGAAGGAATGGAATCGGTGAACCTCCGGGAACATCCGAGAAATCCACATCCACCCATCCGGTTCCTGTAACGTTGTTCGTTGCCTCGTTAAAAGTGCAGGTAGTGGTCGCAAACGGTCCATGAGTGGCGGTGGGGTCGGCGGTGCATCTTCCTCCGCCGGGACAGGCTCCAAGCTCAATCGGAGACACCTGCGATACATAAACCGCGAGCGCGTTTTTAAGCGTGTCCATATCGCTTAATCTTTGTGAATCTCTTGCTTGAGCAAGTAATTCTCCCGGATTTAAAACAATCACGACCGCGGCGGCAAGCACCGCCAAAATCGCGATGACTATTAGGAGTTCAACCAAAGTGAATCCCTTTCTGCTTGTTAGTTGCATTTTATTTTCTGTTTGGCTTTTAAATATTATATCACATTGCCTATAATTACCCTTGCCGTTCCGCAGCCGCGAAAGGCTAAGGGAGGTTTATCGCATGGAATACAAAAATCTTGAAGAATTTAAGTCCGGCGCTGGCTATGTCATTAACGACATATGGTATCCGCGCGTCACAAGCATTGTGAGTATCAAAGCCAAGCCCGCCCTGTATCGTTATTACGCTTCTCTTCCGAGTTATGAAGCGGGCGAAGCGATAAAACAAAAATCCGCCGATGAGGGAACGCTCATCCACGAGGTTATTCAGGCGATTATGGTTGACGAATCCCCTGCCCTTTCGGAAGAAGTCAGGCCCGCGGCTGAAGCTTTCGCCAAGGTGAACGAAGAATTGAAAATAAAAACTTGCCGGGAACACATTGAAAAGAAAGTTATAAGTTTTGACGAAAGATATTCCGGCACCGCCGATGCCATCGTGGAAATCGGCGGCAAAGTCGGCGTCCTGGACATTAAAACTTCCCAGGCTATATACCGGGATTACTGCCTCCAGACTTCAGCGTACATGGCGCCTCTACGGTACGAAATTCCCGAAATCTCAACAAGATGGATTCTCCGCGTGGATCAGAACCAGGTTTGCCGAAAATGCGGCGCGACAAGGCGCACCAAGGGCGGAAACGAAAAAATAAAACTTCCCTGGCGGAATAATTTTGCCAGAAACTGCGGGCACGAATGGGGTCCAGTGAAAGGCGAAATTGAAATAAAAGAATTTCCCGATTTTGAAGAGGACTATCAGGCGTTTCTCGGAGCCAAAAAACTATGGGAATGGGAAAACATCGGGTGGCTTAAGCAGATAGGATATAAATAACGGATATGAAAAAGCGGAGCCGTAAAGCTCCGCTTTGTTTTTTGGATTACAGGCGCAATCCCCTCGGGTCGCTCCATGAATCCGTTCCGAAGTATCCGTAGAAACACCTGACTCCTCCGCGCTCCATCCACATGAAGAGCGGCTCATCAATGCTGATGTTCTTTTTCTCTTCGTAGGAGACAAGTCTCACAGTGAGCGCCGCCGCGCTTTTCACGGCCGCGCCGGCCTCGTTCATCTTTATTTTCGTCTGCTGTAAAGCGCGCTCTATGGCGTATCCGTTTCCTCTGGTCCGCAGGCCCTCAAGCCACGAAATATCCGTGTTTGTTTTCGCGCTGATCATTGGAAAAAACAGAGTTCCCGGAACCGCCGTGTCTTTTTTGAGTCCGTTAGCCACGGAATCAATGCGGTAAGCGAGGTCCAGTCCGGCGCGCGGTTTGTCCGCCACGGTCATATAAACCAGAGTTTCCTCTTTGGTTCTTATGGCGATAACATCCCGTTCGCCGTCCTTCAGTATTTCAAATCCGCCCTCCATCCTTACGGCCGGATACGATTTCCCGTCACGAAACAGCAGCGTATAATGGCCCTTCACGAGCCAGTTTAAAGCGATGTCCAGGATAGCCGCCACTCCGAATCCGTTTTGTCCGAAATCGTTGAATTGGATATCGGGAAAACCGTTCGCCGAAAGTATCTTGTTCAGGTTTTTGGCCGATGTGTCCGAAAAGCTCTTTAGTTCGTTGCCGGGAAAAACGCGTGATGGGTCATATGGTTTCCCGTTCGGCGCGTAGTATCTCTCAATGAACGTTCGCTGGCTCAAGTTAAGGATCTTCAAATCCCATGAATTGAGATAATCCCCAAGCTCCAGCGTCGTAAGCATTTTTCTCATTGCCGCGATTATCGGCGGCGGTACGAATACCGATGTTTTTCCGATTTGCATGAAACATCTCTCCTTGCCATATTTCGGGCTTCTGCCCGTTATGAAATAACCGACTGTAAAGTAATCCAGGCGTTTCCAAAGGTCAATCGGCGCGCTGCTCTATCACTATGGGCGCCCGACTGCCTTGGTCGGCCAAAACGAGCCCTAATCCGAGCGCGAAAGACACCGAAAGGACAAATATGATAATCACCGCCGCCCTCTGTTTAAGAGGCGTTTTATGCCAGAGGAAAGCCAGCGAAAACTCCTCTTTTTGGCTTTCGGAGGGCCCGGATTCGTTTGACATATATTGGGACTTATATTAACATTTTCTTCGTTGTAACCCGCTAAAAAGCAACCCACCAATGGCACATACAAAGGCCCTAGGCTCAACAAAAAACGGACGCGATTCACGCGCCAAAAGACTCGGAATCAAAAGGAACAACGGCCAAGCCGTTATTGCCGGTGAAATAATTCTCCGCCAGCGCGGCAGCAAATACATCGCCGGAGAAAATGTCGGCCACGGAAAAGACGATACCCTCTTCGCCATGAAGCCCGGCGTCGTCAGCTTCAGAGAAGTGCGCAAAGTCTGTTTCAACACCAAAATCCGCACCGCGAAAGAAGTTAGCGTCATCGCAGCCTGACAACAAAAACCCGCCTCTCCGGCGGGTTTTTTATTGCTTCACGGTTCCGGATTTACGGAGATGTTTATTTTACCGGTTACTCCCCTGCCGATACTGACCTCAACCTCGTGGCGGCCGGCTTCCTTTATCGGCTTGGCCAATCTCGCTTCAACGTGAGCGAACCCTTTCTTCTTCAGTTCTTTCTCAACATCCTCGCGGGTCACCGAACCGTATATCTCTCCCTTCTTTCCTGTTTTCAGTTTGAATTCCAGCTCTCCGGATCCCTCTAATCTTTTAATCTTCTCCTTGAATCCGTCTATCTCTTTTTGGACAGCCTCGTTCGCCCTGTTTATCTCCCCGATTGCCTTTCCGGTCGCCGGCTCGGCAATTCCCTTCGGCAACAGAAAGTTTTTGGCATATCCGTCCGAGACTTCTCTTATCTCTCCTCTTCTCGCCGTTCCTTTTACGTCTTTTAGGAAAATTACTTTCATGTTTTTCGGCGTCTTAAACGCCTTTCTTTATTTCAGCATCTCAATCGCCTTGTTGAGCTGCGTGTCTTCGCTTTCATCCTCCGGAATTTCAACGTTTTCGTCCGGAACCAATCCTGATTCGTCTATGATGTGGTCTCCGGGCGTTACCCAATTGGCAATGGTTACCTTAAGCATTGAACCGTCCGCCAGTTCTTCCAGGGTTTGGACCGTCCCCTTTCCGAATGTCCTCTCGCCCACGAGCTTTGTTCCGTTCACGTCTCTCATCGCTCCCGCCATGATTTCGGCGGCGGATGCCGTTCCTCCGTTTACGAGTACCACCGTTGGCAGGTCCTTAAGGGCCGAATTTCCGTAAGAACGGAAAACTGTATCGTCTCCCTGCGCGTATCTTTCCTTTACCACCACTTCTCCGCGGTCAATGAACCAGCCGGAAAGATTGACGGCGACTTCCAGATACCCGCCGGGATTATTCCGCAAATCCAGGATCACCGCTCTCGGATTTTCTGCCGCTATTTCGCGTATGGCGCTGTAAAAAGCGTAAGGCGCCGTCTGGCTGAAGCTCATCACCCTGATGTAAGCGACGTTCCCGTCTTTCCACTCCCATTCCACGACAGGCAGCGTGATTATCTCTCTTGTCATCTCCACCTCTTTGGTTCCGGCGTCGCCTTCTCTTAATATCGTGAGCTTGACGGTGGTTCCCGGTTCTCCGCGGATAACTTTTACGGCGTCCTGAACGGTCTTTCCGTACAAGTCGGTATCGCCGGCTTTAAGTATCACGTCGCGGGGCTTTAATCCCGCCCGTTCCGCCGGAGTGTTTTTAAGCGGAGCCAGCACCATTATTTGGCCGTCCCTCTCTTCCAGTTCGGCTCCGATTCCTCCGAACGCTCCGTTTATGTCTTCTTCAAATTTCTGGGCGTCTTCCGGAGTGAAAAAAGTCGTGTACGGATCGCCGAGATTCTCGGCGAGGCCCTTTATTGCTCCGTAAACCATGTCCTGCTCGGAAAGCTGTCCGGTTCTCAAATACTGTTCTTTGATTTTGCTCCATGCCTGCCAAAAAACGCTGAAGTCGGCGGAAACCTCGCTTCCGGGATTAATGTCGGCAACTCCCTCTATTTTTATGAGCTTGGTTTTGCTGTATCCGACTTTGTATCCGCCGTAAAAAACGGCTCCCGCGAAAGCGACTGCGGCAAGCGCGAACGCGGCGACGCGAATAATTTTCTTTTTGTCAGGCATTATCAAAAAATTATACGACAGCATCTTTATCCTGTCATCGTTGTTAATCTTCTAATTTGACATCACACTTAAAAAGTGCCATATTAAAAGCTGGCAAAATTGCTATAATACGAACAATGGATGGTGACGCGAAACCGCAATTCAACGCCTATCTGGATAAGATACGCGAGCGGGCGAAAAAATCCCGCGTTCATTCCCGCCATCAGATGATTGGCTTGATGGTCGCGGACACCCTTGGCGACCAAAACCACAAAGCGCTCTACATTAAAATGGCGCGCGAGGAAAACGGCGAAAAGATGCTCTATATGGCAAAGTCCATCGCCGAAAATTCCAAGGTTGAGAACAAAGGCGCTTACTTTATGAAAGTGTGGCGGCTGGAAAATAAAGTTAACCCCGTGTCGCGAAGCGGCAACGGGGCAACCAAAAAGAAAAAGGTTAAGAAAAAGACAAAGCGTGTCCCGCGCGGCTCAAAAAGCGAAGAGGGAAAGAAAGATGGACCTCGTAACGGTAAAAAGTCCGAATAAAAAAATCCTAAAGCGCGAAACGCCCGCTTTTGATTTTGAACGCCATGCCGCCGAAGAAATCCGTAAGACCGTTTCCGAAATGCGCAAAACCATGAAGCTTAACGACGGAGTCGGCCTTTCGGCAAACCAGGTCGGCTTGGACTGGCGGATGTTCGTCGCCGAATACAATAAAAAGTTTTACGTCGTTTTTAATCCCGTTATCGCCAAAAAGTCCGACGCTATGGAGGCGCTGGAAGAGGGATGCTTGAGCGTTCCGGAAACCTTCGTTGAAGTCTCCCGCCCCAAGTCCGTCACCCTGGAAGGCAACGACCGCTCCGGCAAAAAAATCAAAATCAAAGCCTTTGGCGTCCTCGCCCGGATATTCCAGCACGAAACGGACCATCTAAACGGCAAACTGATTACCGATTATTTATAGGATATAAATGATTAAAAACGCCTTGACCCAAGGCGCTTTTTGTTTTTATTGACTCCCCTGTCCCCTTGCCTTAGTTTTCAGGGTATCAGGACCTGAACAACTGAATATTTGAAAGGAGTGTTACCTAATGGAAAATGCGCTTAACAGGAGAAAGGAGAAAAAGATTATCTCCGGATACGACCGGCTCGTGGAAGTTATGGGCGCCCACAAAACGCTCGGAAAGAAAATCGTCTTTTTGAGCGGCACTTTTGACCTGTTTCATATCGGCCACTGCCGCTATTTTCTTTCGGCTTTGGACGCCGTTATGCAGGCAACAGGCAAAGGACGGGAAGACATCGTTCTGGTGGTCGGCGTAGACAGCGACGCGGAAGTTAAAGAACGGAAAGGGCCGTACCGTCCGATAGTTTCCCAAGACGAAAGGGCGGAAGTCGTCGCTTACAACGAAGACGTGGACTACGTCGTCATCAAGGAGGAAAAGGAATTCAACTGGGAACTGGCAAAACTCATCAAAGCCGACTTCATCATCCTCTCGGAATCAACCACCGTCATCTATGATGGCGGGCGCGACCAGATGATAAAAGACATCAAAGAGTGGGCGGAAGACGTTCTCGTTCTTCCTCCGCAGGCGGAGACCTCAACGACCGGCAAGATTCACAGGCTTCTCACCGAAACGCTGGTAAACGCCAGGGAGAAAATCAACTCCGTGATTGATGAGCTGCTGGGAGGTAAGCCATGACGAATGTTGTTGTCGCCTACACCCCGGTCATCCATCGCGGATACGTGGAATTTTTCAGGGAGTACGGGATGGGTGGTTTACTGCTCATCCCCGACAAATCCGTCACCAACAGGATTGAATACATCTGGCGGGACACGAGAGCGCTGGCTCCCGAAGACTTAATCCCGGCGCTGAAAACGCTCGGAATCTTCGCCGATGTCCAACTCGCGAGTCTGGAAGATATTCTGGTGATATCCCGCGAAAGCGAGCTTGTTATGCCGGAAGAGGATATTTCGTTTGAACTCGCCAAACTCCTGCCGGAAGCCCGCATCTCTTTTCATTGCTCTTTCCTGCGCTGGAACAACTTTAATGTGCTCCAGCAAGATACGCCCTATTGGGACAGAGAAATGGAAGAAACGGAATTTTTGTCGCAAGTCATCGGATTGGCGTTTCGCGAAAGCGAGCTTTCATCCGACTGGTGGCGGCAAATCGGCGCGGTGGCGTTTCGCGGCAGAGAGATATTGCTCTCGGCTCACAACCGACACCTGCCCACCGAATTGGAACCGTATTATAAAGGAGACCCGAGAACTGTGTTTCACGCGGGAGAACACATTGAGTTCTCATCTGCCATCCACGCCGAAGCGGCGCTTGTCGCCGAAGCGGCAAAAAGAGGCTTAAGCCTTTTAGGAACGGATATCCTCGTTTCCGCCTATCCCTGTCCTCCCTGCGCCAACTTGTTGTCGCGGTTGGACATCAAAACACTCTACGTGCTTGGCGGCTACTCAAGGCTGGACGCGAAGGAAATCTTCGCGAAAAAAGGCATTGAAGTGGTCAAAATCAAAAGGCCCGCGTCCGATTAGGACGAGGGCCTTCTTTTTTACATTTGCTTTTTCGTGTCAACCCAGAAGAACAAAGGTTTTTCGTTCTCCGGATCGGGCGCGATAAGCTGCGCATGAAGGTGATCCACTGTTCCGCCGTTGAAGTACGGCTTTCCGAACCGCATGCAGAGCGCTCCGCTCTCTATGCCGTATTTTTCCTCAAGAAAACTTGAGATGGACAAGAGTTCATCCCCCGCTCCTTTCGGCAGTTCCGCGAGTCTGGTCGCGTGAACTTTTGATATGACAAGAAAGTGGAATTTCGCCGCCGGGTATGGCCACTGATTTTCCGTGGCAATCCAATGAACGCCGTCAAAGATTATCGGCCTGTCGTGGTTCTTTTGGAGATTTTCCATGCAGAACGGGCAGTACCCTCCGGCATTGATCTTCTCCATTGTTTCCCGCTGGCCGGCCTCTCTGGCGTTGTCCAAAACGCAGTATTTTTTTCTCCTAAACTCCCGGTAAATGAACGGGTATTCGTCTTTCGGTCCCTGCGCTTCAGGTTCCGTATAATGTTCCTCCCATTGGCTTCTGTCCCATTCCGGAAATTTGGTGTCGCCTTCGGGCTCCGCGTTCACCTCGGTGAGATAAAGTTCGGCGGCGTATGGAAACGCCTCTCTGTAAACTTCCGCTCCGCCGATGACAAAAAGTTTTTTGTCCGGGTCGGCCGCCATTACAGCGTCCTTGAACGAATGGACGATGACGCATCCTTCGGGGAAATAATCCTCTTTTGTGGTCAGCACCATATTCACCCTGTTCGGCAGCGGCCGCCCAATGGACTCGTGGGTTTTCCGCCCCATTAAGACGGTATTCCCCACGGTGTTTCCCATGAACTTCTTGAGGTCGCTCGCGATTCTCCATGGAATGGCGTTGTTTTTTCCGATGACGCCGTTTTTCGCGACTGCCGCGATGATGGCAACGGTAAGGTCATGTTTCATTCTTTTCTCCTTTCTCTCCGATCAAGTCGGGGTTGGGATATCAATGTAAGGCCTCTTCTCATAGCCCAGGAGTTCAAAGTCCGCCGGGCGGAAAGAAAAGATGTCCTTTACACCAGCTCTCTTTAAGAGCAGTTCCGGAAAAGGCTTCTCCTCAAACGTCAGGTATTCCTTTACGGGTTCTATCTGCCGTTCGTAGAGATGCGGGTTAATGATGATGTGGTAGTAGAACGCGGGCCTGTATCCCAAGACGCTCGCGACCATCAATAGCCACGAGGAGTATTGGATGATGTTCCACGCGACTCCCACCGGCAGGTCTCCGGAACGCTGGACGTGATAAAGCGAAATTTCTCTCGCCTCAATGTCCACGTCAAAGTAAACGATCGTTCCATGGCAGGGAGCCACGGCGACTCGCCGCTTCTTCCCTTTTCCCCGTCCGACGTATTGCGGTATCCAGCTCGTTATCATGTGCGTCCGAAGATACGGAAGCTCCGCTATCTGTTCCATCACGTGCTTCACCTGGTTGAACGGCGTTCCTTCCGCGGTCGGAAAATCGTGGAAAGCCGCTCCGTAAGAGCCTGGCCCGAGTTCGCCGGGTTTTAAATCCAGCTCGCAGTGTTTGAGATATTCTTCCGAAGTCCATCTCTCCCACCAGTTGCATCCGAATTCCTTAAGGCCCTCGTTTGTCGTCACGCCGTTCATGAACGCCGTGATCTCGCCGATGGCGGAAAAAATCGGAGTCTTCGCGCTTCGCTTCGGTATCGGCAGGATAATCCTGTTAGGGTCTCCGCTCGGGCTTCTCAAGTCGTATTCCAACATGATGGGCCGAAGAAGCCATGTGGATTCTCCCTGGGGGCTTGGCGCTTTTCGTCCTTCCTTCAGGAGCCTGACGAGCGCCTGATCGTAGATATTGCCTTTAACGGCGGAAAAGTCCGCTCCGATGGCTATCTCGTTCATCCGGGTATCACCTTCCTTTTTGAATTTTTAAAACAGCTTCCCTTATGGTTGGGATGCCTCCATATTTGCCACTTTCCGGACCTAAGTCAATAAAACCTTTCAAAACCTCGCTTTTTAAAGGTATTCTTTATGGAGTTATGAAATTCGTGTTCTTCGGCACGCCAAGATTCGCGGCAATAGTCCTCGGCAGGCTCATCCAAAACGGCTTTCCGCCCGTTGCCGTAGTTACGAACCCCGACCGTCCGGCGGGCCGAAAAAAAGAAATCACTCCCCCGCCCGCAAAGGTGATTTGCCTAAAGCTGAATCCGAAAATCCCGGTTCTTCAGCCGGAAAAAATAAACGAGGAATTCCTCGCTGAACTTAAAAAGATCAGCGCCGACTTTTTCCTTGTCGCCGCCTACGGCAAAATATTGCCAAAAAGCCTCTTGGAGATTCCCGCCTTGGGAACTATCGGCGTCCACCCTTCCCTGCTCCCCAAACTTCGCGGCGCGACTCCCATCCAATCGGCAATCTTGAACGGATTAAACGAGACCGGAGTTTCGCTTTTTGTGATTGACGAAAAAATGGACCATGGTCCGGTTATTTCAGCGGAGTCCCTGGAAATCCACGCTCACGACAATGCCGAATCGCTTTCGGACCGTCTTGCCGTTTTGGGAAGTGATATGGTCATGAAATTGATTCCGAATATGGAATCAACTAATCCCGTTCCGCAAAACGAGGAAGAAGCGACCTACGTAACAAAGTTCACCTCGGACGATGCTTACATCAGCCCCGAAGAGCTGGAGCAGGCGGAAAAAGGCGAGGCTGATAAAGCAGATGCGGTAAGCCGAAGAATAAGGGCCTACACTCCCGAGCCGGGCGCCTGGACGATTAAAGACGGCAAAAGGATGAAGCTGTTGGATTCCGAAATCTCGGACGGAAAACTGATATTAAAGTCTGTTCAAATGGAAGGTAAAAAGCCCATAATTCTCCGATGAGCGTTTTCCACTCAATAGTGCTGGGATTAGTCCAGGGACTCACTGAGTTCCTGCCGGTTTCCAGCTCCGGCCATCTTGTCTTCTTCCAGAAGATATTCGGCATCGGCGAAGAAGCTCTCGCCTTTGATATCGTCATGCATGTCGCGACACTCGTGGCGGTTGTCGCCATATTCTGGAAGGAACTTTGGCATATGATTCGCCATCCTTTTAGTAAACTTACTGTCCTTGTAATTATAGCAACTGTGCCGACGGCAATCATCGGTTTCGCCTTTAAGGACTTTTTTGAATACACCTTCTCTTCTGCCGCTTTTCTGGGACCGTGCTTTATCCTCACGGGACTCATCCTTTTGTTTGCCGACCGTTCTCGCGAGAGAATCCACTACGGCAAGGATTTGGAAAGCGTTTCTTATATGGATGCCGTCTTAATAGGTATCTCCCAGGCGGCGGCGATAATTCCCGCCATTTCCCGTTCCGGCGCGACCATCTCCGCCGGACTCTTCCGCGGGCTTAAAAAAGAATTCGCCATCAAGTTCTCTTTTTTAATGTCCGTTCCCGCCATTATCGGCCCAGCGCTCTTTGACGCCAAGAACGTCACTACCCAGATGTTCAGCGATGTCGGCGTCTTCCCGCTCATAACGGGAATGCTCGCCGCCGCCGTCGCCGGATATTTCGGCATTAAGTTTATGTTGGATTTTTTCTCCCGCGCGAGCCTCAAGGTCTTCGCTTATTACACGTTCGCGATTGGCGGATTCATAATTCTGGACGAATTATTCCTCCATCTGATTTTTTAAACTTTCCCCGTAATTCAAAATCTGCCTAACTTTACACCAGGTGAAGTTAGGCAGATTTGTTCTTAGCCTGCGTTTTATTTTACCCCCGCCTCTTCCGCGATTTTATCTATCGCCTCCCAATTCAGGTTTTTGAAAAAAGCCTCAATGTATCCTTTGCGGTTCGTGCCGTAATCCATAAAGTAGGCGTGCTCGTAAACGTCTAAAGCTATAAGCGGAATCGCTCCGGCGACTATACCCAGATTATGGGCATCAGCGCTGTAATTGTGGAGCATCTCATCCGTAGGGTCGTAGGCGGTGAGCACCCATCCCCTCGCTGAAATCCCGGCGGCGGTCATATCGGCAATCCAGTTCTCCAATGACCCGAAATCCCGAACAATCATGTTTTGAACCTCGGCTTTAGACGGGTCCGCCACTTTACCGCTTGTCTCGGCGTTAGACGGACCCAAAATTCCAAAAATATATCTCGTGGAGCTTCACGCCGTTTACGGCAAACGATTCCTGCCTTTTTAACTCCCCTATCTCGCTATAAGTTGCGTTCGCAAGCGATTTGTCGGCAGACTCCATTTTGGTCCTTATCTCGTTCGTCTTTTTCACGTATCCCTCATAGAGCTTAAAGTGCTCCGCTATCGCTTTAAGCGTTATGCCATTCAAGTCAGCGGTTATCGCGAGCGGCTTAGCCGTTATTTCTTTTGCCATTTTGTTGTTTAGAGAGGAGAAGTTTTTGGTTGAAATCCCCCGGTTCTTATTATATTATAGCGGTGTCCCGGCCGCTCATTATCGGTTTCCCTAGGAGATGTCTGAATAGAACGGCGGGACACTTTTTTACATTGCCGGCCCGTCTCGCCGGAGCAAAGCGAAGGCGGAATCGTCTAATGGCAATAATTGCCGGATCGTCTAATGGTAGGACACATGCCTCTGGAGCATGGTATCTTGGTTCGAATCCAGGTCCGGCAGCCAAGTTGAGCGCGGTTTCATGCACTCGAGATGCATAAAATATACGAGCATGCCAGTTTCAAAGATAATTTCAAAAATAAGATCAGGTGTATGTAAAATCGAATTTTATAAAGAAGGGAAATTAGTTAATTCAGGAACAGGATTCATTTGCAATGATAAATTATTGACGAATTCTCATGTTTTTCATCCAGGGGGAATTATTTTCTCAGGTGATACAGAAATAAAGTTAATCTTTGGTGATAACAAAACTATCAACACCAACATCGATAATTTAAATCTAATTACTGGATCTGAGGAAAGAAATGGTGATTTTGCAATCTATGATTATGACTTTTCGGCTATCGGAGAGAGATTTAATTTCGAATTAAGCAATTTGGAAGAAGCAAATGAAGGAGATGAGATAATGGTTTTTGGCTTTCCATTCGATGCCTCTTATCTGACCTCTCATCGAGGAATAATTTCCGCTTTTTTCAAAGAAAATAGTATAAATAAAATTCAAATTGACGCGAGTATTAATAATGGGAATTCAGGCGGACCGCTATTCCATTTAAAAACAGGTAAAGTAATTGGCATCGTAACCAGAAAACAAACAGGATTAGAAAGGGATTTTGATACATTAATAGAAAATTTTTCAAAGAACATCAAATTACTTGATGACGCTAATAGAAATGGAGGGGCAGTCATGCTTGGCATAAATATTATAAGTGTATTTAGGACAGAGCAATTACAAATGCAAATTATATCACGCAATATTAAGCGATCGTCGAATACAGGCATAGGATATGCCTTCTCATGTGAAGCTATACTAGACATACTCAAAACAGATTAATAAAAATCTCTATCCTCTGTTTATAGAAGATGCTAATTGAATCAGAAAACTAATAGCGATTAATAAAACTCCGAAATAACTAATTTTTTTATATATTTTGTATCTTTTCTTTTCCTTTTTATTCTCCCCTTCACAAATAAGGTTATCATGACCATCTCTGTCAATCTTAGGGGGTATGCCAAAAAAGAAAATTAAGATAGTTCCGATAAATCCAGACAGAGCACTAAAAAAATATAAATTCATTAAATCTATTTAATTAGGTCGTGCTTCCACTCTTGAATAACAAGTCCATTAGAAACCATATCCTCTGGTGGAACAATTCCAACGATATTTCTATATGTACCTTTATGACAAACGAATATCCAAAGTTTAGGCAAAGCAGAAGAAGTCAGTCTTAGTAATCCCTTATATCTGTCTTTGATATTAAACGCTATTACTTCTTCGTCGTCTTTTATTCCTCGTTCTTTAAAGATAGACCAGAGATTAAGAAAATCTATTTTATGGTTAATGGCTGCGATTTCTCTTAGTGATGATTCGTTCTCTATATCAATAGTTCCATATGGCGTTCTAACATTAACCGATTTTACTTCTCCATTTTCCACAAACCCGACTAACGGAGTAAAATCAGTAATAAGAAAGGAGCTCTTTCCGACAGCTTCCCATTGCTTATCTGTTAAGATCATAAATCTATTATATCGCTTTATTGGGTTGATTTTAAAGAACAAAACAGTCAAAATCTGTCACCTTTGTCACTTTTTAATAAGCCTTTAAGTATTTGCTATAATAAACATAGGTTCAGGTGATGGAACGGTATACATGCCTTTTTTCCAGAGTCTCTGCAAACAGGTACTCTGGAAAAAGGTGGAGGAAACTCTGTGCGGGTTCGACCCCCGTCCTGAACACAAATGAAAAATATTAAGAAAAGTTCTCGTAAAACTGGGAAGATTATCATCCCAAAAGAACTTCGTCATATTATAGTTGATACGAGCAACTATAAAATCAAAAAAAGTTCTACAGATATTCTTAAGGAAATCCGCTATCCTGTCCCCAGAAATCAATGAAACATTGTATCATCGAAGATACCAGCTTCATTGTGGCTACTATCGACTCTAATGACAGTTTTCACGCTGATGCGGTAAATACTTTTAGAGAGCTTATCTCAAGGAAAAGTCGTATTAAGATCGTCATTCCTCCGTTAGCTATATATGAAACAATAATCGCCCTTACACGAAAAGGCGTAAGTCATTGGTTCCGATAATTACGGAAATATAAACACCTGTACAAGAGCGGATGACCTACCTCTTATAGGGAATATTTTTTCCGATCAAGCAAAGATATCTGAAACGTTCAGAAATCACAAGAATTATGACCCAAAAAGTAGGCCTGGACCATGTTCATACTGCGTCATTCAATATGAAATGATGAATCTATACACGGAGGGGCGGATAACAAAAGAGGAAATGAGAAAAATCCCAACATTCAGAATGAGCGGCGTAATGGATAGAATAGACGAGATAAAAAATGATCTAATTTCTTCCAGAATAGCGCCAGAGAAAGCCTAGTTAAATATATTCTTTAACTCTTCTTTTGCCTCCTGAATAAGATTAAGCTTTGTTATTACCGAGTTCTCTATCGAAAGAAGCTCTTCAGCATTTTCTTCTGTCTTTTTAGTACGATTTACCTCTATAGCCAAATTAATATTCCGAGCTTTTATAAATGGAATTATAGCGTTCTTTTCTTTACGACTTAAAGGCAATAGTCGATTGTATTCTTCAAAAAATATTTTAAGTGCCTCCCGGTCTATTCCATAAGTCTTTGTAATGAATACATGAGTTATCATGACGGCTAAGTCCCATACAATAAAATCGTAATGAGCATCACCAAAGTCTATGACCGCACTTACAGTTTTTCTATCGTCCCCTATTAATATATTTTTTCTCGTGAGGTCTCCGTGTATTAATACTCTTCTCATCCCGGAAAAATCTATATCTCTGACATCGGACGCTATAAGTTCATATTGTTCCGCTATTTTTTTATTTGTCACCCCGTCTAACGAATAAAGATTGCAACCACTATAGTCTTTGGCTGATATATCCACACTTTCAAGCATCGTCAAATGCATTTTCGCAATTAATCCAGCCGTATTTTTAGAGAAACCTTCACTTAAGTTACCCCATGTTATCGGTTCACCATCACAAAAGCCGAATAAGGCTCCAATAGAGTCGTCGATATAAGTAGTTATTCCTCCTTCTTTATTTTTTATCACCTTCGCCGTCGGTATGCCTTGCAAATACAGATAGTTACCTAAATTAATCTCTGTGGCAAGATTCGAGTCCTTATCCGCTATTTTCATTACGCGCTTCCCGTCAGAAGTTTTTACAAGTAACGTAAAACTACTAAGCCCACCCCCAAGCGGCTCGAATTCACTACTAGACAACCCATAAGAAGCTAAAAAAAGATTCACTAATCCGTTATCATCCATATAACTATATTATCTCATCTAATACTTGAATGAGAAATTTATTCATTTTCCGCCCGATCTTATTAAGTATCTCGAGCGCTCAGGGCGGGTTCGAATCCCAATCCTCCAGTCAAAAGACTGGGGTATTTTTTTGTCAGATTTAATCGGCGATCATCTTTTTCAGTATCTTTTCGTACATATCCACCAGCCTCGCTTCTCCGTTATCCTTAACAAAATGAGAGAATCCTGGGTGGACATTCGTTTCTATCAGCCAGAATTTACCGTTTTCGTCTGAAACAACATCCAACCCGGCAAACTGGACATCAAATACATTGAACATCGGCTTTATGAAGTCAGCTATCTTGGATATTAAGGTTTTATCGTCCACGTAAACCGCTTTCGCGTTCTCATAGTGAAGTGGGCTTAAGTTCCCGGAGAAGCGCGCGTTTGATATGTCTTTCTCATACACAAGCAGTATTTCCCTTTCAAAAACGACCACTCTGTATTCCCTCTTTATCCTTATATAATCCTGGGCGATGACCACATAATCGTATAAGGGAGAGTTTTTGTCATATATCTTCTTGAGCGCTTCCTCTACTTCCGCCTCACTGTTGCATAAAAAAACGTTTTTCCCCTGGGAGCCGGAGTTCATCTTAACTACCACCGGCAATGGAAACTCCCTAATGATATCCTTAGTTATCTCTTTGGCATCAGACTGATTGGCATAGATTTTGTTCTCGTCGCTTATCGGCTCGGGATCAAAAAAGCCGGCTGTTTTGGGCATCGCTATATGCTCGTTAAGCAACCTGTATGAGAACTCCTTATCCTTGCTTATCTTGTGTATTCCGTCGTTATTGAACGGAGTTGAACAATTCACAAAGAAATACGGCTTATCAAGATAAACAACCACAAAGTTATCGTTATCGTCATAAAAACGGTGCTTGATGTTTAGCCTCTCACAGGCCAAATGGACGCATTTTGTATTGGGTAAAGTATTTTTCTGCATTGTATCTAAGCATTAAAAAAACCGCCGGAGAGGCAGTTTTAAAGAAATCAAAAGCCTCTTCCCTTTTAGATAAGGAAAGCGACTTTTGCGAAGCTCGACCAAATTTTGATATTACTGGTTAAAAGCATTGGTTAATGTCGGCTATTTTTTGTGTAACTTATGCTGAAAAGCTTAAATTTTATTTAAAGATATTGTCAAATAAATCTTATATATGTAGCTTGGGAAAATTTAAAACAAAAGCCCCACATGATATCGTGGGGCTCATAAGACTTATAAAACCATTTTTAAAGACATTTTCTAATGCTTTTTAAGCATCAACATAATGTCTTCATCTGGCACGTCTCTGAAGTCGTAATAGAATATTCCGGTAGTAGGATTAGCCATCTTTGTGGTTCTCCAGGAAATAACCCGGAACTCTTTCTGATTGGCGACCCAAGGCAGTATGACCGGAATGATAGCGATCACTTCCGAGGCTCCGTTTGCCATAAAAGCCCTAACGGCAGTTATAAGTGTCCGGCCCGAAACCACTCCATCGTCGCAAAGCAGGATTCTCTTTCCATAACCGTTATCCTGCCCTGCAAGTTTCAGTTGTTTTTCACGCGCCTTCGCGGCAGTCTCCATGGCAACCTTTCCGTTTGATTCGCCGACAATGGGAATAAATTCAAATTTCCCTCCATTGGAGCTTTCTTGGAACAGGATTCCCGAGCCAAGGGAAGAAACGGCAATGATCGATTTTTTCGTGATTTCGGCTTCTTCCACGCAGATTGATTTCGTTCCGGTATTCAAGCTTTGTCGGCATTGGTTTGAACCATGCTCTCTCGGGAGTGACCCGGGAGATCATATCCCCTCCTCCGAACATCACGCCCATTTCGCCAAAGCGATCGGGATGGACGTATAAAATGCCCGTGCCCATCGGCCCGAGCATTTTGTGTCCGGAACAGGCGAAGAAGTCCGCTCCGATTTCGGAAACATTAACCGGCATATGTCCCGCCGATTGGGCTCCATCCACGAAAACGGCCGCCCCTGCCCGATGGGCAATTTCGGCAATTTTCTTGACCGGATTAAGAGTGGCGGAAACGTTTGAAACATGACCGACGCACACAAGCTTGACCCTGCCGGATGACAACTTCTCTTCCAAGCTGGAAATATTAAGAAAAGAACCGTTGGATATTTCCACAAGTTCAAGGGAAATTCCGCGTTCCTTCTTTAATATCTGCCACGGAACAAGATTCGCGTGATGTTCCATCATTGTTGAGACGACGACATCCCCTTCTTCCAGATTTTCTCTCGCCCAAGCGTGAGCGATGATATTAGCGCCCATCGTCGTTCCCGATGTGAACACTATGGACGCCGGATCTTCGGCTCCGAAAAACGCGCGTAGATATTCGCGCGCTTTTTCAAACGCATCGGCGGCGTTGCCATCGGCGACCCACGCTCTCAGGCGTTCCAGGCGGCAAGACTTTCCATTTTGGAACTTCCCGACAAACCCGTTGTCATCAACGAGTTTGCGGGAGAGCCGTATGCCGGCTCGCACGGACTGCGGGAACTTATCCTCCGCGTATGCAACGAGGAAATTCCCCCGCTTCGCCCGCGCGCGAAAAAGCCCGTGAAAATGGATGTGGAACTGCAATAAAGAGAATGTCCCGCATCACCAAACAGGCAAGCTGTCAGCTTGCCTGTTTTTTGTTTTCTTATTGAATACTCAAACCAAACCTGTCGGATTACAAAACGGGCGCGGCATTGTTATCTCCTTTTACGTTGTCTTCTCCGGTTGGAGCGGGAGGAACTTCTTTGTTCATCAGATATGCGGCATAGCTTCCTCCGGCTCCGAGTATTATGAGAATGAAAATAACGGCTATCGGAAGCCCTTTCTTTTTTACTGGCTGACCGGATGCCGGTTTTTGGATCGGCGGTTGCGGCGCGGCCTGGCTTATTTGCTCCTTTATCGCCTGCTCCGCGAGAGCCGCGTTCCAGCCCGCGGCTATGAGCGACGCCCGGATGCTTCCGGGTATCACCCCTGAAGCCAGTTGTTGCTTAACATACTCCGAAAGTTCGGGATTGGTCATGTATAACCTAATTATACCACTTCAAAACGGACCTATTCGGTCCTTTTTGAAAGTCTTTCGGCGAATGACGAGTTTGCCCCGCCTTGGCGAGCCTTCGGTGAGACAAGCCTATTTATTATAGAAGCTCGTCACTTTGAGAATCTCTTCCGTCATCTGCTTTTTCCGTTTTTCGTCCTTTGTCGCCATCGCGGCCTTAAAGCAGGTATTCAGGTGATTTTCCATCAGTGACTCGTGCGCCGAACGCAAAAGTCCGATGACCGCCAGATTCTGCTGCATCACGTCTATGCAATAATGGTCGTCCTCCACCATCTTTACTACCTTAGTAAGGAGAGTGTTCGCCTTTTTAAGCCCTATCAATATTTTCTTTTTGCTGTCAGCAATGTTTTTCTTCATTTTAGTTTATTCCACCTGGGTGGCAGGTATGTCTGAATCTGAATGTTAATCGCCGCCGTCCGCCGTGTCAAACAAAAATCCGCCTTTCCGGCGGATTTTGTATTATCCGTTTCTAAAACTCGCCCAATAAACCCAATTCGTTCTCTATGTCGTCCCCGCTCCATTCTACTCCTTCAACTTCTCCCTTAGGCTGTTCTTCGGATACTTCTTCGGGTGAAGCCGCCACCTCCTCCGACTCTTCCTGAGGGGAAAGCTGTTCTTTGAGCGGCTCAGCCGGCCCGTTCGCCTGCCGCAGATACGCGAACCACATTATTCCACCGATAACAGCCGCGGCAACTATAATGCCCAGAATTATTTTTACCGGTTTCGTCATAACACCCCTATTATAGCACGTAAAAAGGCCGTCTACACGACAGCCTTTTTGTTTTTGAAATTGCATCCGTTTTTTGCCTGCGATGCCCTTCCGCCTCTTATACTTCTCTCTCTGTAATTCTGATCCAGTACTTTCCGCGCTTCCTCCGCGAGTTTCGGATTAACGTTTAAAAGCCTAACCGCTACGTCTACGTCAACCGTTGTTTTACTCCAACCGGTTTCCTTGGCAACAGCCCTTACCGTTTTTCCGCCCGCCACGAGTTCTCCATGCCGCTTCACTCTTTCGTTGAGTTCATCCAGGGTAAGACTTCCTACCAATCAAGACCACCTCCTTCCGCTCATCTTTTGTTGTAAAAAGACCCTTTAACAGGGCCTTTGTTTAGCTGCTTTAAGGCTAACCCCCAAAACGCGTTCCGTCAATAAACGCCGAAACTTTTCTCGTAAACGGTTTCCGGCACGTCCATAAACGCGGAGAATCTGAGCCATACCGGCTTAAGCTCCATCGCGAGAAGAGGTTCCTTCGCCACGTGCAGCCTTTGGGTTATGTCCGCGCCGATTATAAATCCCTTTGCGGCAAGCGCTTCTTCGCCTTCAAGGATTCTTATATTTCCGTCCACCTGGACAGTGGTCATGAGTTCCGGATTGGCGAATACAAGCGACACGCGCGGATTCTTCCTGATGTTTTCCGCTTTTCTGGAATTGGCGTTCGTCGTCATGAAAAAAACGAACTCGTCGTTCGGATAAGCGTAAATCATCGCCGCCTCGGTCTTTCCACTCTCATCCGAAGTCGCCATCACGCACGGCGGGGTCGCCTTCATGAACTCAAGCGCTCTTTTCTCAATATCATTCATTTCTTCCCGGATTATATCATAAACCCGCATCCAGCTGTATAATTGGTTTATGCAGATTGTGAAAAATAAATGGTCTTGGATTATCGCCGCCGCGATTATCATTGCCGGCGCCGCTTTCGGCGTTTTCTCGTTATTGGCCCGCCAAAATCCTCCGGTCACAAACTACAGCGAATGCCTCTCAAGAGGATATAAAGCGATGGACACGTTTCCTCGCTCATGTGAAACACCGGACGGCGAAATTTTCACGCAGGATATCGGCAATATTCCGGAAAAGATGGATTTGATAAATCTTGAATCCCCTGGACCGAACCAAACCGTCAACATTTCTCCCATTCCGCTTAAAGGACAGGCGCGCGGAAACTGGTTTTTTGAAGGCTCCTTCCCCGTGGAAATAAGGGATGAAAACGGAAATATCATATCGTCCGGCATCGCTAAAGCCGAAGGCGAATGGATGACCGAAGAATTCGTTCCGTTCACGGCTTCGCTTACTGTTAAAACCGGTTTTAACGGAAACGCGCAGCTTATTCTTCGGAAGGACAATCCGTCCGGCATCCCCGAACTTGACGACGAACTTCATATCCCGCTCCGGATAAACATAGTGGACGAGATGACGACGGTAAATGTTTACTTCGGCCTTGAGACGGCGACTTCCGGCACTGATCCGTGCGACATCGTCTATCCGGTCATCCATTCCATTCCGAGAGTTTCCGGAATAGCGCGCTCGGCGATAGAAGAGCTGCTTAAAGGCCCGACGGAAGAAGAGATCGCGGAAGGATATTTCACGAGTCTTCCCGAAGGAGTCAGGCTTAACCGCATATCCATCGGAGACGGCGAAGCCCAAGTTGATTTTTCCTCCAACCTAGAGGAGCAGGTTGGCGGTTCCTGCCGCGTCACCGCCATCCGCGCCCAGATAACGGAAACTCTGAAACAATTCCCGTCGGTTAACCGGGTGATCATCTCCATAAACGAGCGAACCGAAGATATTCTCCAGCCATAATGCCGACCAAGAATTCCCACTACGCGTGGCTTTTACCCTCCGGTAAAAGCGGAACCTGTTCCTCGTGGACCGAATGCGAAAAAAAAGTGAAAGGCGTTAACGGCGCCCGCTTCAAGGGATTCAAAGATTTAGCCGAAGCGAAAAGCTGGCTTTCCGCCGGCGCGAAATACGAAGTTAAAGTCAAACGCAAAATGCCCGCCGGCATTTACTTTGACGCCGGCACCGGCCGGGGTAAAGGAGTTGAAATAAGCGTCACCGATAAAAACGGCAAAGACCTGCTCGGCAAAGTCCTCCATCCGGAACTATTGAACGAGCACGGAAAGCATCTGCTTCCAAAAGGAAAGACCAATAACTACGGCGAACTGCTTGCCTGCCGATACGCTTTGGAACTCGCGATGAAGGCCGGAGAAGAAAGCATTTTTGGAGACAGCCGCCTTGTCGTTGATTTTTGGTCAAAGGGAATGGTCAAAAAAGAGGTGGCGGCGGAAACCAGAAAGCTGGCTTTTGAGGTCGCCGCGCTCCGCCGTAATTTTGAAGCCAAAGGAGGAAATATATCCCTGATTTCCGGAGACGACAATCCCGCCGATCTCGGCTTCCATAGATAAACACCTTAAGCGTTTTCAACAAAAAGAGCCCCATATGGGGCTCTTTGTTTAACTTGATAATTCTTCCTCAATCTCCATCAGGCGGTTGTATTTCGCCGTTCTTTCGCTTCTCGCCGGCGCGCCCGATTTTATTTCCTCCGCTCCCGTGGCAACCGCCAAATCAGCTATAAACGAATCTTCAGTTTCACCGCTCCGGTGCGATATCACAGCCGACTGTCCGGAATCGTGCGTCACGAGTATCGCGTCCAATGCTTCGGTCAAAGTCCCTATCTGATTCGGCTTTATGAGTACGGCGTTTGTCGCTTTCTTTTGTATCCCCATTACTATCCTTTCGGGACTCGTCACGTACAGGTCGTCTCCGACGATCTGGATTCTGTCTCCGGCTTCAGTGTTGAAAGCGGAAAAACTCTCCCAATCGTCTTCCGAAAACGGGTCCTCAATGCTCACGAGTCCGTTATCATCGGCGAGTTGTTTGTAAAAAACGGAAAGTTCTTCGGCAGAAAGTTCCCTGCCCTCCCTTCTTAAATGATATTTTCCGTCTTTGAAGAATTCGGAGGCGGCGGCGTCTATTCCGAAATTGACCTGGACTCCGAAGTCATACCCTGCCGCTTCAACCGCTTCCGCCATTAAAACAAATGGTTCGGTGTTGTCGGCGAACGCTGGCGCAAATCCGCCCTCGTCTCCCACCCCGACGGAATATCCTCTCTCCTTAAGCAGTTCCTTGAGCGCCATATATATTTCGGAGCATGCGCGGACCGATTCGCGGAAGCTGGCGAATCCGGCGGGTATCACCATATATTCCTGAATATCCGTCACCCAGTTTCCGTGCGCTCCGCCGTTCATTATGTTCATGAGAGGTATGGGAAGCTTCATTTCCGCCCGCGTCATCTGATTGAGATAAACGTAAAGCGGCAGCTTTGTGGACGCGGCGGCGGCGCGGGCGGAGGCAAGCGAAACAGCCAGGATGGCGTTTGCCCCGAGTCGGGACTTATCCGCCGTGCCGTCCAGTTTCACGAGGATTGAATCCACGGAATCCTGATTCTCCGCGTTTATCCCGGTTAAAGCTTCTTCAATTTCCGTGTTCACGTTGTTCACGGCGTCCTGAACGCCCTTTCCGTGAAATCTGTCATCTCCGTCCCTAAGCTCCGCGGCTTCATGCGCTCCGGTTGAAGCCCCGGATGGAACCGAAGCGGCTCCCCGCGAGCCGTCCGCGAGAGTTACGTATGCCTTCACGGTCGGGTTTCCCCTGCTGTCCAATATTTCCGTCGCCCGGACGGATTCTATTTTCATAAAACAATTATATACCCGGATATTTCGGGGTGGAAATAAAAAGCCACCGCTTTTGGGCGATGGCTAGGGTTTTGGAGGCCTATCTGGCATCCATTATGTTTCGGGCGTTGGCTATCACGTTTTCTATTATGTTGTAGCCGTAGAAATCGTTTACCGCTCTCTTAAAGGAAAGCTTCTTCTGGTCGTAGCTTATGCTTAGCTTCAGTCCGCGGCTTACCGTGATTATGAGAACGGGCTCTTTTCCCTTCTTGGGTTCGTACTCGTTCCAGGCAAGAATCTTTCCGCGCTCGCGCAGAACTCTTTCATTGGGAAAGGCATTGGCTGTTTTTCTGTGCACGTACTCCGCAACAAGAGCTCTCCTGCTCGCGAAGAGATATGCGATAACGCAAGCCATGATGACGAAGATAACCGCCGCAAGAACTAAGAGAAAAGTCGTATTTGTCCAAAACATTCTTTCTTCCTCCGTTTAAAGATTTTTAAGGTTACGTTAATTATGACATATTTATAGTGATTTGTCAAGGAAACAAAAAAGCCCCATGACTGGGGCCTTTTGCCGCTCTTTTGGCGAATTATTTCTTTCCGAATCCTTCTATGGCTTTCAATACTTCCATCGGCAAGGTGAAAACCACGGTATTGGATTGGTCGGAGCTGATGTCGTTTATGGACTGCAGCGTTCTCAAATGCAGAGCTCCGGGAACAGAAGAGAGCAAACCCGCCGCTTTCGCCATGTTCTCGGCGGCAATCACTTCTCCTTCCGCCTTGATGATGACCGCTCTCCTTTCGCGTTCGGCTTCCGCCTGCTTTGCAATGGTGCGCTCCATATCTGCTGGCAAAGCCACGTCCTTGAGTTCCACGTTCTCCACCTTTATTCCCCAGGCGTCGCTTGCCACGTCAACCACGTTCCTTATCCTTTCCGAAATCCTGTCGCGCTGTCCGAGAAGCT
>Ga0172364_10000009_pt1 | contig 113225 bp, 104 predicted proteins | sample LakKivSesite10cm_FD_114545 | JGI IMG/M metagenome (GOLD analysis project Ga0172364, IMG submission 114545) | Sediment microbial communities from Lake Kivu, Rwanda - Sediment site 10cm | ecosystem: Environmental > Aquatic > Freshwater > Lake > Sediment | place: Rwanda: Western Province, Lake...
AGCCGCTCACACCCGCCACGATAATTTTTATCATGCTCCTGCCTTTGATATCATTTGTTCATGGGCTTGATGTGCATATTGGATATCTCTTTACAGCAATATGTAAAATAGAGATAATAAATACATTTTTGTCACGTTTCGAAAAACGCAATCCACATGGAAAGATGGAGGTGACGGTATGAAAAACAAATATCTGGTCTGGCTTATTATCCCTGTTTTCCTAATCGTGTCGAGTTGCACAACCGTACCCTCCGTGCCCGAGGAGCACCAGGGCGCGGCGAAAGGGGCGGCGGTGGGTGCAGCAGCCGGGGCTGTTCTCGGGGCTGTCATAGGTGGTGATGCAAAGAGCGCCGTTATGGGCGGCCTCTTGGGCGCACTCGTGGGCGGTGTCATCGGACACTACTACGAAGACCAGAGGAAAACCGGGGCGGACACGGCCAAAAAACACCATTATGACCCCGCCAAGGGACCCCTGTTGAAGATCGAAGAGGCATCCGTCATTCCCCAGACCGTGAGCCCCGGCGACAAAGTGGAGATGAAGTTGACCTACGCCGTTCTCACACCGAAGGAGGAAGACCAGTTGGAAATCTGCGAGAAACGGGAGATTCGTCTGAACGGTGAACTCGTCGGAAACCCCGAGGTGAAGGTGAACCGCAAAGGGGGTACCTATTCCTCGAGCATTCCCCTGACACTGCCGTCGTCGGCCAAAAAGGGCCTGTACGTTGTTGTCGGCACGGTTCAATCCGACAAGCTTTCGGACACGATCCAGACAGCCTTTACCGTGAAATAAATGGATGCAGGTGAGCCCGACCGGCCGCAAAAGGCCGGTCAGGCTCAACGGTTGTCTTACTGTTGACGGGATTCTTCTCTTATTCCAGTACCCGTTTATCCCCGGCGTTCTTGCCGTAGCGTTCTTCAAGAAGTCTCACCATGTCAAGGCCCGTCAGGGTCTTCATCTGCTCGAAAAAAGAATTCACCGATCCGGCGAGGCTTCCGACCAGGTGCGGCAGTCCCCCTCCATTTCCGCCCCCGCCCCCGTCGACGACGGTCAACCGCTCGACGTTGAGGTTCGAGGCGATGACTTTTGAGACGTGGCTCACGAGTTCGGGCAGCAACTGGATCATGAAGAGCTCCCGGCTATCCTCGTGCTCCCATTGCTCGCGCAGGAGTCTCAGGGCTTCGGCCTTGGCCTTACCTTCCTCAAAGGTGTAGGCGGCCTGGCCGATGGCCTTGAGCATCAGCGCCTCTTTCTCCGCCTCGGCTGGAATGACCACTTCGGCCTGGTATTTCAGCCTGTTCGTCTCCACGCGCTTTGCTTCGAGGTCCTTCGTTTCCCCCATACGCGCGATGTCCCCCGCCACCTTGGCTTTCTCTTCAGCACGGTTGGCCTCGGCCCTCCATGAGGCCTGTGCCGCCTTGAACTCGAGCTCTGACTTCGCGACGGACTTTTTTGACTCGATTTCGGCAATATCTGCGACCCGTTTGCTCTCGGCCTCTTTCTGGCTGGCCTCGGCATTGGAGGTGGCCTCCACGATCCTGGCATCCCTCTGCACCTCGGCGTTTTTCTTCCGGGCAATGGCCTCGAGGTAGCCCTTGTCGTCCTTGATCTCCTGGATTTTCAGGGTGTCCAGAACCAGGCCCAGCCGCTGCATGTCCTCCCGTGCCTCTCCGGCGACCTGCTGTGAGAGGGCAATCCGGTTTGCATTCGCTTCCTCGGGCTCCATGGTGGCCAGGACTCCCCGCAGTGTTCCTTCCAGTATCTCGCGAGCCGTCGTGGCGATGGCCGTCGAACTCTTGCCCAGGAAGCGCTCGATGGCGTTTCCCAGACCCTGCTCCAGTGAGCCCGCGATCTTGATGTTGGCCATGGCCTTCACGTTAACGGGGATGGTCCCCCTCGTGAGGGCCCCCGTCACGTCCATCTCGATGGGCATGGTGCTCAGGGACAGGGTGCTGACCGTTTCAATGAGAGGGATCTTCAGAGCCCTGCCTCCCCGGATGACCCGGTATCCGACATAACCTTTTTCCTTGTCCTTGAACTTGCGACCCGAGAAGATCATGACCTCGTTGGGCTGGCAGATCTTCATGTTGGCCTTGATGTATATCACGACAACCATGACGGCCAGTGCAACCAGCAGGATGCTCAAAATTTCGATGTTCATAACCTATCCTCCATTCCCGGTTTATTCAGATATTAAATCCATCGTTATTCCTCATATCATTTTACAACTTCCTTATGCCCTGTGCCTGATGCCTTGAGCCTGCAGCAAGGCTGCGCCGCTATATGTCGTAGTAGAGGGCGAACTCGTACGGATGCGGTCTCAGCCGGATCATGTCATTTTCTCTTTTGCGCTTGTATTCAATCCATACCTCGATGAGGTCCTTCGTGAAGACGTCGCCCTTGAGGAGGTAGGTGTGGTCCTTCTCCAGGTTGTCGAGGACCTCCGAAAGGGATCCAGGAGTGGCTCGGATGTGCTTCTTCTCCTCCGCCGGGAGCTCGTAAATATCATGATCGATCGGGGGAGGGGGCTCCATCTCTTTTTCGATCCCGTCCAGGCCCGCCATGAGCATCGCCGCGAGAGCCAGATAGGGGTTGCAGGAGCAGTCGGGGCAGCGGAACTCGATGCGCTTGGCCTTCTCGCTCTGGGAGTACATGGGGATCCGGACGCAGGCACTCCGGTTTCTCTGGGAGTAAACCAGGTTGATCGGCGCCTCGTACCCCGGCACCAACCTTCGGTAGGAGTTCGTCGTGGGTGACGTAAAGGCGAGGAGCGACGGCGCGTGGTGCAGGAGTCCCCCGATATAGTGGCGGCAGATCTGGCTGATCCCGCCGTAACCGCTGGGATCGTAGAAGAGGTTTCTGCCACCCCTCCAGAGACTCTGGTGGACGTGCATCCCCGAACCGTTGTCCATGAAAAGGGGTTTGGGCATAAAAGTGACGGTCTTGCCATGTTTATGGGCCACGTTCTTGACGACGTATTTATATTTCATGAGCATATCGCCCGTGTTCACGAGCGTGTTGACCCGGACCCCGATCTCGCACTGTCCCGCCGTGGCCACTTCGTGGTGATGGAGGATCACGGGGATACCGACCTCGGTCATCACCTTGCACATTTTGGCCCTCAAATTCTGGAGGCTGTCCGTCGGAGGAACGGGGAAGTAACCTTCCTTGTAGCGGGGTTTGTAGCCCAGGTTCGGTCCCTCTTCCCTCCCGGTGTTCCAGGACCCCTCCACGGAGTCGATCCGGTAGAAACCCGAGTGCTGGTTCTGGTCGTATCGGATGTCATCGAAGATGTAAAACTCGGGCTCCGGCCCGAACCAGACCGTGTCGGCGATACCGCAGGCAGAGAGGTACCGCTCCGCCTTCTGGGCCACGTTGCGGGGATCGCGGGAGTAGGGAATCTGCGTCACGGGGTCTTTCACGTTGCAAATCATGCTGAGTGTCGGGTCCGCCATAAAGGGGTCCACGAAAGCCGTGGCCGGATCAGGCCGCAGCAGCATGTCGCTTTCGTTGATGGGTTGGAAACCCCGGATGCTGGAGCCGTCAAAACCAAGGCCGGCGATAAACAGGTCCTCTGCGAGATCCTGGATCGGTATCGTGATATGCTGCCACATCCCCGGGATGTCGGTAAATTTCATGTCGATGAATTCCAACTGCTTGTCTTTGGAATATCGAGTCAATTCTTTAAGGTTCATTTTTCCCTGCCTCCCGTCTATCCGATCGCCTTTCCGCCGCGTTCACCGGTCCGGATTCTCACGACCTCGAAGAGATCGAGGACGAATATCTTTCCGTCGCCGATCTCCCCGGTCCGGGCCCCTTTGACGATGGCACCGACAGTGGGCTCGACGAAGTCCTCGTTGACGGCGATCTCGAGCTTGACCTTCTTGAGGAGCGTGCCGGCTTCTTTCGCGCCCCTGTAAACCTCGGTGAGGCCCTTCTGCCGGCCGCGCCCGAGGACGGTGGAGACGGTCACCAGGTTTACCTCGATATCCTCAAGGGCCTTCATGACTTCATCGAGCTTGTGCGGCTGGATGATGGCGACGATGTATTTCATTATAGTTTCCTCCTACTCCACCAACGTATACGCCGATTCACTGTGCTGGGTCAGATCGAGGCCGATAATCTCCTGTTTCTGCTCCACCCGCATGCCGATCAGGGCGTCGACAAATTTGTAGAGAACCCATGTCATGGTGGCCGCGTAGGTCACGGCGACCAGAACGAGGAAACACTGCACGAGAAACTGCTGCATATTCCCGAACAGAAGACCGTTGGCCCCTGCCTCGTTCACGGCTTTTTCGGCGAAGATGCCGGTCGCGATGGTCCCCCATATGCCGCCGATGCCATGAATGCCGAAGACATCGAGGGAGTCGTCGTATTTAAATTTGGTCTTTATCCTGGCCACAGCGATGTAACAGAAGATACTCACGAAAATACCGATGAAAATGGCGTTCATGGGATTCACGAATCCGCAGGCCGGCGTGATGGCGACCAGTCCGGCGACAGCGCCTGTCACGACACCGAGGACCGTGGGCGATCCGTGCTGCTGCCATTCGATAAGGGCCCAGGCGAGCCCGGCTGCGGCGGTAGCCACGTGGGTGGTCACAAAGGCGTTGGCGGCCAGTTCGTTGGCCGCGAGGGCGCTGCCGGCGTTAAAACCGAACCACCCGAACCACAGCAGCGCGCCGCCCAATACCGTGAAGGGCAAATTGTGCGGTGTGAAGGTGTGTTCATCAACGCCTATCCTCTTGCCAATGAGTAAAGCCAGGACCAGGGCCGATACACCGGAACTGGTGTGAACAACGATCCCCCCGGCAAAATCCAATGCGCCCAGATTCCTGAGCCAGCCACCAATGCCCCAGACCCAGTGTCCGAGGGGATCGTAAACAAAGGTTGCCCATAGAATCGTAAAGATGAGGAATCCGGAAAATTTGATCCGTTCCGCGTAGGTCCCGATGATGAGGGCCGGTGTGATGACGGCGAACATGCACTGGAAGATCATGAAGGCGTAGTGGGGGATGGTGGCCGCGTAGTCGGCAAAGGGTTGACCGCCGACCCCTTTCAGCCCGGCCCATTCCAGGCCGCCGATGATCCCGCGGCCCGCGTCGGGCCCGAATGTGAGAGAGTAACCGTAGAGTACCCACTGGAGGCTGATCACGCACAGGATGATGAAGCATTGCATCAGGGCCGAAAGGACATTCTTCCTTCGTACGAGCCCGCCATAGAAGAAGGCCAGTCCCGGCATCGTCATCAAAAGTACGAGGGCAGCAGAAGTCAGTACCCACGTTGTATCACCTGAGTTCATTGTTTTTTACCTCCCGGTCGTCGGATAGAGATAAGCTTTCCTGCTTACTGGATATGGCAAGGGGGATGCCAGGCGAGAGAAAAAAAATAAGTCATTGAAAACACATGTGAATGTGCAATCACATCCAATGGAAACAGGTCATGTTTGGAACAAAAATGTATCTCGTTAAGACGAGACATACAATATTGTTTCTATTTTCCCAAGAAATCTCGCGCTTCGTTATCGATGGTTCAGGTCAAATCCCAAACGATCCTCTGCAGATAAAACAAAAACACCCTGATGCTACCCGGCGTGGCACTTCTCTTGATTTGGTTATGACCATCGGACGTCTGATACAGAAACCAATCTATCAAACGAAAGGGGATACTCATGACGAACCACTCGAGACAAATTCATTACAGAAGATTTATCCTCTCCAGCCTGTACGTCATTGCCATCATCTTTAGCTTCGTCACCGTCGCAAAGGCAGAAGAAGAAAAACCGGCAATGGATGCCACCGTCGCTACCCTCAGCCAGTATATATGGCGGGGCCAGGAAATGACGAGAAACAGTGTCGTCATTCAACCCTCCCTGACGGCAAGTTACAAAGGCTTCTCCGTCAACTTCTGGGGAAACCTCGACACGGATCCTTATACAAGGACGGATACGAGTTACTCCAGCAAGTGGACGGAGACGGATCTTACGCTCTGTTACAGCAAGTCCTTCGGGATCGTAACGGCGGGGGCGGGCTATATCTATTACGGCTTTGCGGCACCCAACGCGGGGGCGCCCGACCCTTTGGATTCCCAAGAGCTCTATGCATCGGTCGGTCTCAATACCCTTCTTTCACCCACCCTGACGGTGTACAAGGAGATCGATCATTACCACCAGTGGTACTTCCTGCTGGGTGTTTCGCACCTCTTCAAATTCAGTGATGCCGTCGGAATGAAATTGTCGGCATCAGCGAGTTATCTGAAGAGCGAGGATGAGACGACCTATCCGGAAGTCAATGATAACCAGGTCCCCACGGGAGACAAGTTCAATAACTTTCATGACGGCGTGCTTTCCGCGAGCTTTCCCATCACACCGATGAAGTACGTGACCATCGCGCCGACGGTTTCCTGGATCTTCCCGCTTTCCGATGATGCGAAGAATGAAATGAAATACCGGAGCAAAGACGGCGAGACCGACAACTTCCTGGTGTGCGGGCTCAGCTTGGGTTTTGCCTTCTGATAGGCTGTTGAAAAAGCCCATTTACTTTCTTTCCTCATCCTTCGTTGTTGCGACGTACGTTACAAAGTACACCTCACGCCTCAAGAATGTTAATTCCTCGCTCATATGCGAGAAAGTTAGAAACTTAAAGAATGGCCGCCTCGCCAGGATCATTCGTTGATGTGGTCGAGGAAGAATGGCCATTACGCGGTCAGGGAGAGGGGTACCTGGGGGGTACTATCTGCAGTAGAGTTGTTCTTCGAGACAGTATTTGTTGAGTTCGGCGGGCATTGGAAGAGGGTAGTCCCCGGAATAACAGGCGAGGCAGTAACCTTTCGAGTTCGTCTTGGTGGCGTCGACCATTCCCTTGAGGCTCAGGTAGTAGAGGGAGTCGAGGCCGATGAAACGGGCGATGGCTTCGACCTTTCCCTTTTCCGCTGCGATGAGCTCTCCCTTCGAGGAGAAATCGATCCCATAGGGGCAGGGGTAGCGGGTCGGCGGGCAACTGACCGCCATGTGGATCTCCCTGACGCCGATCTGCCGCAGGTTCCGAATCCTGTTTCTGCTGGTGGTGCCGCGGATGATGGAGTCCTCGACGATGAGGACCCTCTTGCCCTTGAGCAGGGGCTTCACGGGATTTAACTTCACGCGCACTCCGAAGTCCCGGATCGCCTGCGTGGGCTGGATGAAGGTCCGACCCACGTAGTGGTTTCGGATCATCCCCATCTCGAAGGGAATACCGCTCTCCTCGGCATAACCGAGGGCTGCGTAGTTCCCGGAATCGGGGAAGGGCATGACGAGATCCGCATCGGGGCGATACTCGCGGGCGAGCTTATGTCCAAGGCGTTTTCGACACAGATAGACGTTCTGGCCGAAGACCTCGCTGTCGGGCCTCGCGAAGTAGATCAGCTCGAAGATGCAGTGGGATGTCTTCACCTTCCGAAACGGTTTGAGACTCTTGAGGCCTTTAGCATCGATGATGATAATTTCGCCGGGTTCCACATCCCGCTCGTACTCCGCGCCAAGCAGGTCCAGGGCGCAGGTCTCGGAGGCAACGATCCAGGCCTTCTTCAGGCGCCCCAGACACAGCGGGCGGAATCCCCGCGGGTCACGGGCGGCGATGACTTTATCCTTCGTGAGCAGGACGATACTGAAAGCGCCCTTCACGCGGCCGAGCGCCTTGACCAGGGCCTTTTCAAAGCCCTCGCGGAGGTGGTGGGCCAGCAGGTGGACGATGACCTCACTGTCCATGGTGGACTGGAAGATAGATCCTTTTTCCTCGAGCTGGGCGCGAAGGATCTGAGCGTTGATCAGGTTGCCGTTGTGGCCCAGTGCGTAGTGCTCGCCGGCGTGGTGGACGAGGAAGGGCTGCGCGTTCGACAGGATCGAGGAGCCCGTGGTGGAGTAACGGACATGACCGATGGCCATGTGGCCCGGAAGACGCGAGAGGCGCTCTTCGGTGAACACCTCGGAGGCAAGCCCCATCCCCTTGTATTCATAGACCCGGGTGCCGTCGGCTGTGGTGATGCCGGCGCTTTCCTGTCCCCGGTGCTGAAGGGCGAAGAGGCCGAAAAAGGCAAGCCTTGCGGCCTGTTCATCACCATACACGGCGACGATACCGCACGCCTCACGCGGCCCCCCTCTTTCAGGCAGTGGAGAGTGGAGAGTGATGAGTGATGGGTTAGATAAAGAATTGTTTATTTTCATGTAATTATACCGAAAACCTCAAGTTTTTTCTCTTACTATTGTTAATATAATCATCGCTATAACAGCGGATAACCCAGACCTAAGTTACATTGTCGCAGGCCCGAGGCTGGAACTCGGTACCCTTTGCCCTGAGCCCTTTACCCGGGCCTTCGGCCCTTTCTCACCACTCTCCACTGATCACACTTCACTGTCTCTTATAGTATTCCTGCAGCGGGCGGACACCCCATGGCGCCTTCTGCAGGGCCGCAATGGCCTCCGTCACCGCCCGTGCCCCGGCGATCGTCGTCGTGTAGGGGATGTTGTAGGTCAGCGCGCCCCGGCGGATGTGATAGCCGTCGAGGGATGAACGTCTGCCGACGCCGGTGTTGATGACGATCTGGATATCGCCGTTTTTGATGTAATCGACCACATGGGGCCGCCCCTCGCTCACCTTCTTGATCGTCTGGCAGTCCACGCCGTTTTTCCGGAGACGGGCGGCCGTCCTGCCTGTTGCGAGGATACGGAAACCCATTTCACTCAGGGTCTTCGCGATGGGGAGCATCCGCTCCTTGTGCTGGTCGTGGACACTGATGAATACATTTCCCTTCAGGGGGAGGTCGAAACCCGCCGCCATCTGGGACTTGGCAAAGGCGATGCCGAAGGAGGCGTCGATGCCCATGACCTCGCCGGTGGACTTCATCTCCGGCCCGAGGATGAGGTCCGCGTTGGGGAAGCGGTTGAAGGGGAAGACGGACTCCTTCACGGAGATGTGAACGGGTCGGACGGGCTTTGTGAAACCAAGCTCCTCGAGCGTCTTCCCGATCATCACCTTGGTGGCTATCTTCGCGAGGGGCACGCCGATGGCCTTGCTCACGAAGGGGACTGTCCGGGAGGCCCGGGGGTTGACCTCGAGAACATAGAGCGTCCCGTTCTTGATGGCATACTGGATGTTCATGAGCCCGATGACGCCGATCTCCCGCGAAAGCTGTTCGGTGGTCTCCTCGATCTGCTTGAGCATCTCCTTTGAAAGAGAAAGAGGGGGCAGGATGCAGGCACTGTCGCCGGAGTGGATACCGGCCTCCTCGATGTGTTCCATGATCCCGCCTATGACCGTGACCTTCCCGTCGCTCACGGCGTCCACGTCAAGCTCCACGGCGTCCTCCAGGAACTTGTCGATGAGGACGGGGTGATCCGGTGTCACGGCGAGCGCCTTTTCCATAAAGGCGACGAGCGTCTTCGGTTCGTATACGATCTCCATGGCTCGCCCGCCCAGGACGTAGGAGGGTCTCACGAGCACGGGATAGCCGATCCGTTCGGCGGCATGGAGAGCCTGGTCCACGGTCGTCACCGTGTCGTTGTCCGCCTGGTTCAGGTTCAGCTTCCGGAGGATTTCCGTGAAGCGCTCGCGGTCCTCGGCCCGGTCGATGGCGTCGGGGGAGGTGCCGATGATGGGCGCGCCCGCAGCGGCAAGCTCCCGGGCGAGGTTGAGCGGCGTCTGGCCGCCGAACTGGACGATGACACCCCGGGGATCCTCCGTGTGGATGATGTGCATGACGTCCTCGAGGGTGAGCGGCTCGAAATAGAGTTTGTCTGACGTATCGTAGTCGGTTGACACCGTCTCGGGGTTGGAGTTCACCATGATGCTTTCGTAGCCTTCCTCCCGCAGGGCGAAGGAGGCATGAACGCAGCAGTAGTCGAACTCGATCCCCTGGCCGATGCGGTTGGGGCCGCCCCCCAGGATGATGACCTTTTTCTTCAGTGACCGTCTCGCTTCGTCTTCCGTCTCGTAGGTGGAATAGTAATAGGGGGTGTAAGCCTCGAACTCCGCCGCGCAGGTGTCCACGAGCTTGTAGACCGGCTTGACGTCACTTTTCAGACGAAGAGTGCGGATGTCCCCCTCCGTCGTGTTCCAGAGCCTCGCAAGGTACCGGTCGGAGAAGCCGAGGGCTTTGGCCTCCCGAAGGGCGTCGCCGGAGGGGGTCAGGACCCGAAGGACATTTTCCGACTCTACGATCTCCTTGATGTGGTACAGGAACCAGGGGTCGATGGCCGTCAGGCGATGGATTTCGTCGATGGTCATGCCGCACTGGAAGGCCGTGGCCACGTAGAAGAGCCGCAGAGAGTTCGGCGTTGTCAGCTTCGGGATCAGAAACTCAGCGAGGTTTCCGATATCCGCCGGCAGCATCTGGAGGAGGCCAAAACGGCCGATCTCCAGCGAGCGCACTGCTTTTTGCAGGGCTTCCTTGAAGGTGCGGCCGATGGCCATGGTCTCCCCCACGGACTTCATGGATGTTGTCAGGAGGTCTTCCGTCTCGGGGAACTTCTCGAAAGTCCAGCGAGGGATCTTGACGACGCAGTAGTCGATGGTGGGCTCGAAGGAGGCCATGGTCTCCCGGGTGATGTCATTGGGGATCTCGTCCAGCGTGTAACCCACCGCGAGCTTCGCCGCGATCTTCGCGATGGGGAAGCCCGTTGCCTTGGAGGCCAGGGCCGAGGAGCGCGACACCCGGGGGTTCATTTCGATGACCACCATTTCCCCCGTCCCCGGGTGTATAGCGAACTGCACGTTGGAGCCGCCGGTCTCGACGCCAATCTCCTTCATGATGGCGATGGCGGCGTCGCGCATCCGCTGGTATTCCACGTCCGTGAGCGTCTGGGCCGGGGCCACCGTGATGGAGTCGCCCGTGTGGACGCCCATGGGGTCCACGTTTTCAATGGAACAGATGATGACGACGTTGTCGGCCCGGTCGCGCATCACCTCGAGCTCGAATTCTTTCCACCCCAGGACCGACTCCTCGAGCATGATCTCGCCGATCATGCTGGCGTCGAGGCCGGCCTTCGCGAGGTCCGCGAGATCCTCGCGGTTGTAGGCCACCCCGCCTCCCGTCCCGCCCAGTGTGAAGGAGGGCCGGATGATGACGGGAAAGCCGATCGACTCCGCCGCTTTCACCGACTCGTCGACGGACTTCGCAAAGCCGCTCCGTGGGACCCTCAGGCCAATCCGTGCCATGGCGTTGCGGAATTTCTCCCGGTCCTCGGCCTTGTAGATGACCTCAAGCGACGCCCCGATGAGCTCGACGCCGTACTTTTCGAGCACGCCACGCTCGGCGACGGCCACGGCGGTATTGAGACCCGTCTGTCCCCCCAGGGTGGGCAAAATGGCGTCGGGCCTTTCTTTTTCGATGATTTTCTCGACGGCCTCCGGCGTGATCGGCTCGAGATAGGTCCAGTCGGCCATCTCGGGGTCCGTCATGATCGTGGCGGGGTTGCTGTTGATGAGGATGACCTCATAACCCTCCTCCTTCAGGGCCTTGCAGGCCTGGGTCCCGGAGTAGTCGAACTCGCAGGCCTGGCTGATGATGATGGGGCCCGAGCCGATAATGAGAATTTTCTTGAGGTCCGTGCGCTTAGGCATGGGCTTTGCGACCTCTTGCCTTCGGTTTTTCTCTTTCCTGTTTCATCAGTGAGATGAATCCTTTGAAGAGGTACGCCGCATCGTGGGGCCCCGGCGCCGCCTCGGGGTGATACTGCACGCTGAAGGCCTTGAGCTCCGGGAAATAGAGTCCCTCGAGGGTGTTGTCGTTCAGGTTCAGGTGCGTCTTTTGCAGGTTGCCGGTAAGCGTTTCCGGTATGACGACGAAGCCGTGGTTCTGCGAAGTGATCTCCACGTGCCCGCTCCTCATGTTCCTGGCCGGCTGGTTCACGCCGTGATGACCGAACTTGATCTTCATGGTCCTGCCGCCCATGGCCTGGCCGAGGATCTGGTGGCCCAGGCAGATACCGAAGATAGGGATCGTGCCCACGAGCTCCCGTGTCGTTTCGATGATGTAGGTGAGAGGCGCCGGGTCGCCGGGTCCGTTCGTGAGAAGAAGCCCGTCGGGGTCATAGGCCCGGATGTCCTCAGCCGTAGATGCGGCCGGTACGATGATGACCTCGCACCCTTCCTTCTCAAGACTCCGCAGGATGTTGTATTTCACGCCGCAGTCGAGGACGACGACGCGGAAACGCCCGCCCTGTTTTCGCTTTCTCAAATTTTTCATCGGGACGGGGGCGCCATCCTTCCAGAGGTAGGGTTCCCGGCACGTGACGGAACCGATGAGGTCGCGCCCAACAAGCCCCGGGTAGGCAAGGACACGCTCCAGGAGCCTCCCCGTGTCCCTGGTCTCCGTCGACAGGATCCCACGCATGGAGCCTTCGGTGCGAAGCTTTCGAGTGATGGCACGCGTGTCCACGCCCTCCAGGCCGATCTTCCCGAACTTCTCGAGGAACGCCTGAAGCGTCATCCGGCTCCGCCAGTTGCTCGGGAAGGGCTGGTACTCCTTGACGATGAAACCTTCCAGGTGGATGCCGGCGGATTCCATGTCCTCGGCGTTAATGCCGTAGTTGCCGATGAGGGGGTAGGTCATCGTCACGATCTGCTCCTTGTAGGAAGGATCGGTGAGGATCTCCTGGTAGCCCGTCATACCGGTGTTGAAGACAATCTCGCCCATGGCCTCGCCCTCTCCGGCGAAGGCGCAACCCCGGAATACGCTGCCGTCTTCCAGTACCAGAACGGCAGGCGGTTTTGTTTTGAGCAGGCTCAAGTTCAATTCCTCTTCTGTATATAAACGACAGAAAGGCAGAAGACGTCCGGCATGGAGAGAAGAAAACTCCCCCGTGCCGGACGCTGTGTCTGAAGAACGGTTTCAGTTACAACATGGGCAGATAGCGCTTCAGTTCGAAGTCCGTGACGTAAATTCGATAAAGATCCCACTCCTTCACCTTGTTCTCGATGAATTTATGGAAGATGTGGTCGCCCAAAGCCTCGTTGACCAGCGCGCTTTTCTGGACCTCTTGGAGGGCTTCGAAGAGGTTCCCCGGAAGGGAGGTGATCCCCGCCTTGGCACGGGCCTTCTCGTCCATCTCGAAAACGTCATGCTCAACCGGTTCGGGCAAGGGATACTTGCCCGCGATGCCTTTCAGGCCTGCGGCCAGCATGACGGTGAAGGCCAGGTAGGGGTTGCACGCCGGGTCGGGTGAGCGGTATTCGATTCTTGTGGCATTTTCCTTTCCGGGTTTGTACATGGGGACCCGGACCATCGTGGATCGGTTCCGGCGGGCCCAGGCGACGTAGACGGGCGCCTCGTAGCCCGGCACCAGTCGCTTGTAGGAGTTTACCCACTGGTTGGTGACGGCCGTCATCTCGCGGGCGTGTCGCATGATCCCGGCGATGTAATGCTTGGCGATGCTGGACAGATGATACTTGTCCTTGCCGTCGAAGAAGGCGTTTTTGCTGCCCTTGAAGAGCGACTGGTGGACGTGCATGCCGCTTCCGTTCTGGCCGAACATGGGCTTGGGCATGAAGGTCGCGTAGACTCCATTCTGGCGGGCGATCTCCTTGACGGCCACGCGGTAGGTCATGACGGTGTCGGCCATCTGAAGGGCGTCCAGGTAGCGCAGATCGATCTCGTGCTGGCTCGGGGCCACCTCGTGATGGCTGTACTCGACGCGGATCCCCATCTGCTGGAGGGCGAAAATGGTCTGCCGTCGGAGGTCCGTGCCCCGATCGATGGGCAGGCCGTCGAAGTAACCACCCGAATCGAGGATCTCAGGGGTGCCTTCGTTCGCAAAATAGAAGTACTCGAGTTCGGGGCCCACATTGAAGGTGTACCCCTGCTTGGCGGCCTTAGCGAGCATACGCTTCATGGCATACCTGGAATCACCCTCGTAGGGGGTGCCGTCGGGGTTCAAAATGTCACAGAACATTCTTGCTACGGGCCGATCGCTGGGGCGCCAGGGGATCAACTGGAAGGTCGTGGGGTCCGGCTTGGCGATCATGTCGCTTTCCTCTATGCGGGCAAATCCCTCGATCGATGACCCGTCGAAACCCATCCCCTCGGACAGGCCCTCTTCGAGCTCCGATGGGGTTACGCTGAAGGTCTTGAGCTTTCCCAGGACGTCTGTGAACCAGAACTGGATGAAACTGACATTCTTCTCTTTAACGACTTTGTAAACATCCTTTGCTGTCTTGCACTGATACATTACTGCCTCCTTCTTCTCGTATTTTGAGCTGGTTCCAGACCTGGTGAAGGTTCAATGATTGGCTGGATTTCACCAGCTTGAGTAACATATTTGTAACTATCTGACAATCTGTTCCTGCCTTCCGTTCACCCCTTCATGGTCCCTGCGAAGCCTTACGAGGGGCGCGCGGCGCCTCATTCGACCGAAATGTCCGCTCGCGCGGAAGAAACCCCGTTGCCGTTTATGATATCTTCCAGGGATTTGTTTTCAATGAGCTGCCAGATCCCGCAGGGGCAACCTCCCGCGCAGAAGCCGCAGCCGATGCAGAGATCGGGGTCAACGACGTATTCGTAAGCATCCCCAGGAAGCGGCCTTCTCGAGATGGCACTCTGCGGGCAGAGGGTCACACAGAGACCGCAGTCGCGGCAGGCGCCGCAGGAAGCGCACTGGTCGGCGCACGCCTTTTCGTCCTCGAACCCCTTGACGCGGGGGTCGTAGTATTCAAGCTTCACCCGCTCGAATTTGATGGGTGCGAGCTGATCGAGGGTTTCTTCTTTCCCCTTGATCCGGGCATCGATGATCTCCGCGGCCTTCCTGCCGGCGCCGATGGCCTCGGTGAGAATCCCGAGTTTCACGGCATCGCCGATGGCGAATACCGCCGGGTCGCTCGTCTGGTAGCGTTCATCGACGGCGATAAAGCCCCGTTCCGTGCGGATGTCTTCCGGCAGGAAGGAGAGATCGGGGAGGTCGCCGACGGCGACGATGACCGTGTCAGCCGGCAGTGTCTCACCGTCTTTGAGCTCCACGCCCTTTTCCCGGATGGCCTTCGTGAAGCGGGGCCAGAGGAACTTTGCCCCGGCAGCCTCCGCCGCGGCGCGTTCCTTGCCATACGATGCGGGCTCCTGGACGTCGATCAGGGTGATGTCCTTCGCGCCGAGTCTTGCCGCCTCCGCCGCGGCATCGCAGCCGACATTGCCCGCGCCGATGACGACGACCTTGTGCCCGACGGTCACGGCCTCCCGCTTGCTCGCTTTCAGAAACTCGAGTGCCGGGACGGCTCTTTCCATGCCCGGGACGGACAGCATCCGGGGACGGCCGGCGCCGGTGGCGACGACGACGAAGTCATGCTCCGCGCGGATCCGGATGTAGTCCTCTCTGGTGAGGTCATGACCGAGGCGGACATGGGGGATGAGGCCCTTGATGCGCTTGAGTTCGTGCTCAAGGATCTCGTCGGGGATCCTCTCTCTCGGGATTATGCTGGAGATCTTTCCGCCCAGCGTTTCTCCCTTCTCATAGATCACGGGCTGATGGCCTTTGAGGTAGAGCTGCCAGGCCATGGAAAGCCCGGCGGGACCGCCGCCGAGAACGGCGATCTTTTTCCCCGAAGCGGGCGCTGGCGCAGGAGGCCTGGCCTTGAGGCTCGCCTTCCCGAGAACGGTGATGTCCAGGGGTTTCAGACTTTCGATCTGACGGGTGCAGTTCTGCATGCAGATATTCGGGCAGAGGTACCCGCAGACGGTGGCGGGGAAGGGCGTGTAGGCGAGAGCCAGGTCCACCGCTTCGTCAACGAGACCCTTGCGGATGAGCTCCCAGCGGCGCTGCACCGGGATCCCCGTTGGGCAGTTTGCCTGGCAGGGGGGGAGGAACTTGTGGTTTTCCCACACGGGAACGTAGCGCCGCAACATCCCCGTGGTGATCACGGGGAGCGGGCTCCGGTCGATCGTGGTGAGGTCTCCGATCAGACCGCCCGCGCCGAGTTCTTTGTCCCACACACCGGTCCGGAAGGCATGCATGTCAAGGAGGTCCTTGGCCTTCTTCTCCTGGGGTTTCAGGGCCACGAGGAGCTGCCACTCCCCGCACTGGGCCGTGAGTTCGCGAAAGAGCTCGGGACGGCCGATGGTGGTGAGAAACTCCTTCATGTTTGCGGTGAGCCATTTCCAGTCCGTATCGGAAAGGGTAGTGAGCCTCGCGTCCGCCTCGCTGTATCCCCGGTGGGGTCCCCGGAAAAAGATCTTCCCGCCCACCATCCCGATACAGGGGCGATGACCGAGGACGTTGTCGGGATGGTGAGCCCGGTATCCGCAAACCACGGCAATGCCGCCGGCCATGAATTCAGCGAAGGAATCCCCTACGCCCCCGAGTACCCACAGTTCAGGCGGCGCGAAGCGGGGGTTGTGCTTGGTCATGGTCATGCCGCGTGCGCCGATATCGCCGGCCACGTAAATCCTCCCCTGGGCCATGGCGTTTCCCACGCCGTTTGTCGCCTGGCCGTGAACCACGATACGGGCGCCGCCATTGAGCCAGCCCACGTCGTCCGAGGCGGGCCCCATCACCTCGATGAGGGTGTTCGGGGATCCCATGGAGCCGAGCCGCTGACCCGGCGATCCGGTGATTCGCACCGACACCTGTCCGTCATCGACTCGCCACAGGCGGCCGCCGATCCCGTGCTGGCCGAAGGCCTGAACCTCGATCAACCGGTGGCCTTCCGCGACGGCTTCCTGGATGTGTTCTTCCAGGACCCGGGAGTCGACGCGGTGGCCGCTCTCCATACCGCGGATGACCACATGGGGGTGGTGGGGGGCTGCTTTTTTTTTGGCAGTTGCTTTTCTCGTTGCCACGACGTTTACCTTCTCACACAACGTATTTGATCTGAAGCCGCTCGGCCGCGTTTTTGTCCGCGATGCCCAGGGCGTCTGACATCCCAATGGGAAGCGATGTCGAACGCCCCAGCGGGGCCACGATCTTCTTCAGTTCTATGTCAAAGCTGAGGAACACGTCCACGACGCGCTGGGCTACGTGTTCGGGATCGAGTCGCCGGTACAGGCGGGGATCCTGAGAGGTGATTCCCTTCGGGCAGAGGCCGATGTTGCAGATATTACAGCGGTCCGTCTCGGAGCCGAGGCACCCCGCTGCCGCCTGCAGGATGTACTTGCCGATCTGTACGCCGCTCGCGCCCAGCATGATGAGCGCCGCCGCGTTCGCCGCCAGGTTCCCGGTCTTTCCAATACCGCCTCCCGCGAAGAGGGGGATCTCGTTCTGCTTGCCGATCTTCACGAGGTTCAGGTAGGCGTCGCGGATATTGCTTGCGATGGGATGGCCCATGTGGTCCATGGAAACCGTGTAGGCCGCTCCCGTGCCCCCGTCTTCACCGTCGATGGCGAGCCCGCCGGCATACGGGTTTCTCGCCAGGTTGTTGAGCACCGCCAGCGCCGTGCTGGTCCCCGAAATCTTCGGGTAGACGGGGACCCGGAATCCCCAGGCCATATACATGGACTGGATCATCTTGGCCACAGACTCCTCGATGGAATACTGCGTCTGATGTGTCGGCGGGCTGGGAAGGTTCACGCCGGACGGCACGCCGCGCACGGCAGCGATCAGGCTGTTCACCTTGTACCACATGAGAAGCCCTCCATCGCCGGGCTTCGCGCCCTGGCCGTACTTGATCTCCACGGCACAGGGGTTCTCCTTCATCTCGGGGAGGGCGTGGATGATCTCGTCCCAGCCGAAGTAGCCGCTGGCAATCTGGAGGATGACATATTTCAGGAAACGGGAACGGAGAAGTCTCGGCGGGCATCCGCCTTCACCGGTGCACATCCGAACGGGCATACCCGCCTGTTCGTTCAGGTAGGCCACGCCCATCTGCAGCCCCTCCCACATGGTGGGGGAGAGGGCCCCGAAGGACATGCTCCCGATGATGAGGGGGTAGATCTCGCGAACGGGTGGGATCCAGCCCTGCTCCCGGCTGAACTTCAGGGCGTCCTCGGGGGGCAGGATGCGGCCCAGGAGCGTCCTCAGCTCGAATTCGTGCCGTCCCGCGTCAAGGGCGGGGTCCGTCAGCATGGAGATGCGTACGAACTTGATCTGATCGAGAAAGCTCCCCGCTACGTTGCGTCTCCCCCCGCGCCGCCGTGGCACGCCGCCTGCGTTGATGTGGAAGCGCTGCTTGTCGATTTCTTGGTTCAAAACGGGGATAATCGCGTCGTTCGGGCACACAAGATTGCACATGGCGCATCCCACGCAGGCATAGGCCGGATCGGTCCTCTGATCGATCCCGTGATAGACGGAAAAAACGTTACTCGGCGTTTCGGTCAGTCCGATGGGGACGTCGAGGGCGCGCTTTCGGTGGACGCCGAGCTCGATGGCCTGCACGGGGCACACGGCCGTGCATCGCCCGCAGAGCGTGCACTTTTCCTTGCTCCAGAGGATCCGCCAGTGGAGGTCCTTGGTGCTTAATGTGGATGGGTGAAGGTTTCCCACTGATTCCATGTTTTAATCTCCCTGCGTCTGCTGTCCACGTACGCGAGGTCATATTTCATAGGCTGAAAGTCCTTATCCCGGTCCCGGTCGGGAATGGCGGCATCGAGGCCGCAGAGTTCGGAGGAGCAGCAGTAGATGCCGGGCTTTCCGCCGATGATCCCGGGGCGGAGTTTCTTGCTGTCCTGGACCAGGAACATGCTCTGATCCGGTGTGAAACCGATCACGCAGTTGGGCCCGTCGATGATCAGGGGCCGGCAGGTATGCTTGAGAAGCCTCAGCCGCGCCCCATCGGCGTGCCTCGACAATTCCTCGTCCTTGAGCGGGGTGATGATGTGCTTGTAGGCCTCGAGCCCCATCCCCAGCGTGTAGTGAGTGTAGTGGAGGATGTGCGTGAACACTTCGGAGTCCGACTGGTAGCCCACATAGCCCGGGAAATTCCTGGACATGAGGAATTCGCGGATGGGAACAAAAGCCGTGTTCTCGCCGTTTGTCATGGTGGCCACACCCTGGACGAAGAAGGGATGGCAGGCGTAGAGGGTAATGGCATAGTTGGTGTTCTGCCGGCCCTGGGCGAGCATACTCCGGGCATAGATGTTCTTGTCGGCCAAGTCCAGATAGTCGGCAATCGCCAGGGGGTCGCCCACTTCCTTGAGCATGATCACATCGGGCCAGAAGCTGAAGACCATCATGGATCCGTCCTCGATCCCCAACTGCCTGAGCTGCACGCGGGTCAGCATGAGGCGGAGGCGGATCTCGGCCTTCGGCAGATATTTCCAGTCGTCGGGGTAATCGTAGCAACTGATCAAATAAACGTCCCTTTTCGGTGTTCCCGCCGGGGCCGGCTTGGAGGGCCGGATGGCACGCTCGAATTTGGGCCTGTACCCCCGCGCCAGCATGTAGTCGTCGAGCTTTTTCATCCCAGCATTGCTGAATATCCCCGATAGGATAGGGAATTCCTTGTAGGGTTCGAACTCCCCGCCCAGATCGGTGAGGTACAGGCCGACACCGGATCCGTCATGCCCTTCCTTCATCATGTCGATGGAATGCAGAAGGATCATCGGGGAGATGGGGTTTTCACTTGTTATCGATACGAGACGGCACATAATCTGTTGTCCTTGAGATATGATGAAATTCTTGTAACCATCTATTTTCCAATTAACATGCCATTAAGAGACCGTCGAAGCCGCCATTTGAAATTGTCTAATACATTGATATTAATATAATTATTATTAATAAAACGGGTTCTCTATTTAGGCTGTTTTCACAGGGCCGATTCATTTGGAACAAAATTGTTATTTTAACCTTTCCGGCATAACAAAATTGTAATCCTTAGAGAGAGCCTTTTCAGGCTTTTTCCCGGTAATGAAGCCAGGCGGTTGCCTTCATACACAGGGAAGAGTGGGCTTATGTACCGTATGAGCTGTTCAAGCGAAATCTCCTCGGGTCGATGTTGTATTTGTGAACCTTGTAATGGATGACGCGCTTCGTAATGCCCAGTAATTTCGCGGCCTGGCTTTGATTTCCGCTCGTGTTTACCAGGGCGTCGATAATAAGTGCGCGCTCGTAATCATCGATCAGATCAGGCAGCGACTTCGGTTCCTTGTCGAACAGCTTAGACTTCATCATATCTCCCTCCGTAATGATCGATCGTCGAGATTTTCCTAAAAAATGTAAAAGCAGATAGGATATTGAAGTCCAATTAATGTGCCACGCCTTCTTAAGAGGGCTAAGAGGGGACGAAGATAGAATTTAATATATTGTTATTATTACGTAAAATGAATATGGACGTTATGAAAATACGGTTCCGGATTTCAGTGCGGGGATGATAAGGGGGAACAAATAGATACAAAAATGTTCTTTATTTTAGAGTGAATTGAGTCTATGAGTGGCTGACTTTGATGTCGAACCTATACCCTGTCTATACACTGTCTTGCTGGTTTCCTTCCATCAGGTGATTGATGCTCGAGTTTTTGCAGTCGAAATGGTATTCTGATCAGTATGACAGAAAGGATCGGAATTCGGGAGATCGAAGATCCGATATCGTGTCAACTGGCAGGCCCTTATGAAATCATTGATCAAAGAATGGGTTTTCACTGCCATACTGTTTAGTATCCTGGCCTGTCAGGCGATCCAGGATCAAGCTCCCATCAGAAAGGAAATGACGGGAGCGCCGGGATCCACGACAGTGGCCATCAGGGTGAAAGACATGGGAGCCGCTGACGCGGGAGTTGAAAATCTGCTGGAAAGATACGCCGCGAGAGAAATCGAGAGGCAATCCCGCGAGGGACAGGAGTTTTTTTACGCGATGGTCGTATCAGATTATTACGACGACCTTCTGGAAAAATTGAAAGCGATCGGCGAGATCGAAAGCGTGATCTCGACCCGCGATATACGCGAGGGTGACATCATGATCAGGATCGTGATCGGCCGTTCTCCCTGACGCAACCGTCCACCCCTGTCTTTTTTTACTTCGATCCCTTCCGAACTTCACTGGCCATCCGGATGAGTTCCCAGTAGGGAAGCCGATAGCCCTGTCTCGCCTCAAAAGCGGATGCTGCGGCAAGAACCTTCTCCTTGATCTTTTCATGCCTGGCGGATAATTCGAGATTCCGGAGTGCCGAGGAGGCGTCCATCCCCTCGGGGATCGGACCGATACCCCGGAAGAGGTTCAGCATCACACTGTAGGCCTTGGCCATACGCGCCGGCGCCAGCATCCACCAGCTGTAGCTGATCTTGTCACCTTCGTCGGTGCCATCCAGCATGGATTCCACAACGGCGTTGTCTACGTAATCTTTCCACAGGGCTTCAGGGTCCCGCCACTCGCCGACCACCGTGAGTTGCGGGTCATACTCGAGGTCGGCGGGAGCCTGGGTCTCGAAATGGGTGACGCCGAAATAGGAAAGCCACCGGACAACACCGGGGGCTGACATGGTCGTCGTACCCTTCCAAAGCGTGATACTGAAATGGTGGTACGCATTCGACGCAACCTCCGAGCAGAAAAATTTTGAAGGCTCGCGGAAGTCCATCTCGAAGTCGTAGGGGATATGCCTTGACTTTACCTCTTCCAGGGCCCTCTCGGCCGCCCGGTGGGGGATCATCGGATCGGCCTTCTTCCTCTCATTCATCGTGCACGGAGTCTTCTAATAATATTTATGAAAAATTCCTTTTCCTTTCGTATCAGCTGTTTTGTCTCTATCCCGCTGCGCTTTCGAGTTCCATTTTCTTCAGGAAGATCAGGATGGCAGTAAGGGCGGCCTGGGTCATACCGGAAATTCTCCTGGCCTGACCGATGGATGTGGGCTGTATTTTCGAGAGCTTGTGCTTCAACTCGTTGGAAAGGCTCGGGACAGCCCGGTAGTCCATGCCCGGCGGAATCTTTTTGTGCTCCAGTTCCATGAATTTTTCGATGGACTCACGCTGACGCTGGATGTAATCCTCGTACTTCGCCTCGATCTCGACCTGCCTTCTGACCTTCCCGTCGGTGATGGGCTTCCAACCCTCGAAGACCTTCAGACGATCATAGGCCATCTCCGGACGCTTCAGGAGCTTGAAGAGGGTCATGGGCTTTCTCATGGGAAGGGACCCCATCCCCGAAAGGATCCTGTTCACCTCGGCGGTGGGGTTCAGCGTGATGGAGGACAGCCGGTCGATTCCCTGCCGGATCTGACGCGTTCTTTCTTTCATCTCCCTGTAGGCATCACCCGGAATGAGGCCGAATTCGTGACCTTTATCCATCAGGCGGAAAACGGCGTTGTCCTCTCGCAGAATCAGGCGATATTCGGCCCGGGAGGTGAACATCCGGTAGGGCTCGTCGACGCCGCGTGTGATGAGGTCGTCCACCATGACCCCCATGTAAGCCTGGGATCGCTCCAGGGTAAAGGGTTCTCGGCCCTGGACCTGGAGGGCCGCATTGATGCCGGCCCAGAGCCCCTGGGCTGCCGCCTCTTCGTAACCCGATGTACCGTTGATCTGGCCGGCGAGAAAAAGGCCTGTGATAATCTTTGTTTCCAGTGTCTGCTTGAGCTGTGTGGGCTGGACGAAGTCGTACTCGATGGCGTAGGCCGATCGCATGATCTCCGCCTGTTCGAGGCCGGGGACGCTGCGAACGATCTTTTCCTGAAGATCCAGGGGAAGACAGTTCCCGAGGCCCTTGGCGTAGACTTCCTCCGTATCCAGACCCTCAAACTCGAGCGTGACGGGATGACGCTCTTTGTCCGTAAAGCGCATCACCTTGTCTTCCAGAGAGGGACAGTAGCGGGCGCTCACGCCTTTGATGGTGCCGGAATACAGCGGGGAGAGTCGGATGTTCTCCCGGATCAGACGGTGCGTATCGTCTGTGGTGTGGCTGAAGAAAGAGGGAAGCCGCTCTTCACGAAGCTTTGGCGTGGTGTACGAAAAGGGTTTTGGATCGGGGACGCTGTCCTGTCGTTCCAGCCGTGAAAAGTCGATGGTCGAGGCCCGCAGTCTCGGCGGCGTGCCTGTCTTCATCCTGCCGATCTCAAAACCGAGAGACTGCAGACAATCGGCAAGTTTCATGGAGGCGATCTCCCCGGCCCGACCTGCCGGTGTCTGGAAGGTCCCGATATGGATGAGCCCGTGGAGGAAGGTCCCCGTCGTGATGATGACGGTCCTGCCGCCGTAAAAAAAACCTGTGCTGTCGACGACACCCGTAACTTTGCCGTCCTCGACGACGATACGGTCGACGATGGCCTGGCGAAGATGGAGGTTTTTCTGTTTTTCGACGACGGCCTTCATGGCCAGGCGGTAGAGCTGTTTGTCACACTGGACGCGGGTGGATTGAACGGCCGGGCCCTTGGACGCATTGAGCACACGGAAGTGGACAGCTGTCTCATCGGCGATCCTGCCCATCTCCCCGCCCAGGGCATCAATTTCCTTGACGAGCTGCCCCTTGGCGAGGCCTCCAATGGCCGGGTTGCAGGACATGAGGGCGATGGAATCCAGGTTGATGTTGAAAAGCAGAGTTTCGCATCCCATGCGGGCAGCGGAGAGTGCCGCCTCGCACCCCGCGTGTCCGGCACCTACGACAATGACATCAAAATGTTTCATGGCTGAATGTAAAAGGGACAGGGCTATCCTCCTGCTGGCTTTGCGTTCAACTTGCAAATGTTTTGCTAATTTAATAAGATCGACCGGAAAATACAACAGGAAATAAACCCCGGGCCCTTTCGGGTTATTTATTTTTATGCCCAAGCCGGCGTTCTGGAAAAACAAAAAACGCTACTACGATTTCAAAAGCTTCCTGTGGAACCGGTTCGGGTGCAACATCTACAAGCTGCAGATCGATGCAGGTTTCACCTGCCCGAATCGCGATGGAAGCCTTGGCACCGGGGGGTGTTCTTATTGCGATGGACGCGGCTCCAGCTTACGACAGAAAGGGCCCCTGCCGTCGGTTTCAGAACAGATCGAGACGGGAAAGGCTCACTACCGGAGAAGCCGGAGGGCGGCGAAGTTCATTGCTTATTTTCAGACCTTTACAAACACCTATGCGCCCCTTGCAAAACTGAAAGCCCTCTACGACGAGGCCCTGTCGCAGGAGGACATCCTCGGGATATCCGTGGGTACGCGACCCGACTGTATCGACGAGAGCATCATCGGGCTCTTCGAAGACTATGCGAGAAATCATCATGTCTGGATAGAATATGGACTGCAATCCATGCACGACCGGACGCTCTGGCGGATCAACCGGGGACACGATGCGGAAACCTTCCGCCGCGCCGTTCTTCAAACGGCGGGACGGGGCATTCATATCTGTACGCACATTATCGCGGGACTCCCCGGGGAGACCCGTGAGCAGATCCTCGAAACGGCGAGGTTCGTGGCATCCCTTCCGATCGAGGGGATCAAGATCCATCTGCTCCTGGCCCTGAACGGGACGGTCATCGGTGATCTTTACAGGGCCGGGCAGATTCGAATGATGGAAAAAGATGAATATGTCGCCACCGTCTGTGATATCCTCGAGGTGCTTCCGCCGGGGATGGTCATTCAACGGCTGACGGCAGACGGCTACCGGGACATCTATCTGGCACCCGAGTGGGGCAGAAAAAAGCTGGATGTCCTGAACGCCATCGACCGCGAGCTTGAGCGGAGGGATTCCTACCAGGGGAGGGAGTACGAAAAGAACGTTTGAGGAGGAAAAAGACTGGCGATAAGAAGGAAGGGGAAAATGAGTTATTTGAGAAAGAACATCGAAAGGCTCGAGGCCTATATGCCGGGAGAGCAGCCGCCTCCGGAGGCAAAGGTCATCAAGCTGAACACCAACGAAAACTGCTATCCGCCATCTCCGAAGGTCCTCCGGGTGCTGAAGAGCTTCCAGGGAGAGCTTTTGAGACGCTATCCCGATCCGATGTCAAAAATCCTATGTGAGAAGGCGGCGAAGTTCTACGGTGTCCCCGCAGAATGGGTCCTGGCAGGAAATGGAAGCGACGAGCATCTAGCGCTCATCGTCCGGGCCTATCTCGAGCCGGGACGGAAGGCAGCTTATCCCGTACCGACGTATTCGCTCTATCGCACACTGGCCCAGATGCAGGATGCCGGGCTGGCGGAGGTGCCCTATGATGATGACTACCATATGCCTGTCGAGAGACTGATCCGGACGGGGGCCGTCGTCACCTTCATCTGCTCGCCTAACAATCCCTCGGCCACCGTGGCCCCGGTCAAGGAGCTGGCCCGGCTGGCCTCCAGGCTGAAAGGGATTCTCGTGATCGATGAGGCCTACACGGATTTCGCCGATGAAAATGCAATGTCGCTCGTGAGGAGGTTCAGGAACGTCATTGTTCTTCGGACGGTGTCGAAGGGATATTCGCTCGCGGGTCTGCGGCTGGGGTTTGCCGTTGCCCAGCCAGCTACGCTGGAGGGGCTCATCAAGATCAAGGACAGCTACAACGTCGATGCCGTCACGAGCCGGGTGGGGATCGCGGCGCTCTCCGACCAGGCCTGGAAGGATAAAAACGCCAGGAAGATCGTAAAATCCCGGGCAAAACTCGCGAAGAATCTCGGCAGTCTCGGCTTCAAGGTCTGGCCGTCACAGGCGAACTTCATTCTCGCCCGGCCGCCGGACGGCCGCGCGCAATCCCTCTACCGGGCACTCAAGAAAAGAGGGGTACTTGTCCGTTACTGGAACCAGCCCCGGCTCCATGACAAGATCCGAATCACGGTGGGGACGGAGGAGGAAAACAGAACCCTTCTTGCGGTCATCCAGGCGATTGCAGGGCACGGATGATGAGTGAAAGAGAAGGTTTGAAGAGTTCTCCGATGCAACAGCACTACCCCCGCATGGAAGAACTTGCGAGCAGCCTCACTCACGGTGTCGGAGTCGTTTTGAGCCTGGCGGGACTCACGGCACTCGTCATTTATGCGTCCCGCTACGGCTCGGCAAAACATATCGTGGGAAGTGCCGTCTTCGGGGCTACGCTGGTCTTTCTGTACACTTCATCCACCCTCTATCACAGCGCCCGTTCAGCCCGCCTGAAACACATATTGAGGGTCATCGATCATTCCTGCATCTATCTCCTCATTGCGGGAACCTACACGCCCTTCACACTGGTGACACTGGAGGGCCCCGTGGGCTGGTCTCTATTCTGTATCGCCTGGGGATTGGCCGCGGCGGGGATCGTCTTTCAGATTTTTTTCGTCCATCGTTTCAAGCTGGTGGCGACTCTGGTCTACATCGGGATGGGCTGGCTTGTGATTTTTGCCATCAAGCCCCTCATAAACGCCATGCCTGTCGGCGGGCTCATCCTTGTCACCGCGGGAGGGCTCGCTTATACGCTGGGGGCCGTTTTCTATCTCCTCAAAGGGATGCCGTTCAACCATGCCGTCTGGCATCTCTTTGTCCTGGCCGGAAGCACCTTTCATTACTTAGCCGTCATGCGCTATGTCGTCCCGCCAGTGGCATGATATCGGATATCGGAGCATGCTTGAGCTGAAAGCGTGTCAAAGCCTCAGCCAGTTTTTGAGCTTTGGGGTCTCTTCGGAGACCCACTCCGCTGAGAACCTTCTGCGGAGGAAGAAGTCGAAAAGTTCATCCATGGTGTTCATTGCCGTCTCAATCGTGTAAATTCTCTCAAGGGTCCGGCCTTCCCGATCCGCTCCCTCCTCGTCCTCGCCGGCCGAATCCGGAAGCCTCATGGACTGGAACTGGAAAGGGTCGGCCTTGAAGGTAAATTCCCAGTTCTGGCTATCACGCTTCAGTTCGATCCGGGCCTCCCGGACTCTTTTCCCCTCCCGCAGGGCGGCCTTCCCCTCCCGCAGGTCCGCATGAAGGCCCTGGCACACGACGGTTTCCGAGTATTCTCCCGCGCCGGACTCCAGGACAATTCTTCGGAGGAACTGGGCTTCCACGTCATCCTTACCCGGAATGGCGATTCGGCCGTTTCGCTCTTCGCTCTTGAACCACAACCATGTCAAAAACTCCCTGCCGAGAAAGGAGGCGTCCGCTTGCTTCTCCTGCGGTTTTTCCAGTTCGAGCATGAAACCTTTCGAGAGGGAGCCGATTTTCCTCGCCGTGGGAGCATCGAGGAATGAAGGATCCCAGGGGAGAAAGGGCCTGAGAGACAGCCGGAAGGAGATCTTGAAAAGGTCCTCGAAGTCCTGGAAAACCTTCTGGGAGAGGGCCCCTAAGAGAAGCCGCTTCTGAGACGGGGACCAGAGAATCTCATGGAAAGACGGAACGGGGTAGGCCCTTTTCATAAGGTCCTCCTGGAGCCTGTCCTTCAGCTTCTGCCGTGTATCCTTCGAAAGCCTTGTCCTCCCTGTTTCCCTGAGGGCTTTCTGTTCGCCCTCGAGCATTCTGACCCTGAGCAGGGCCGGCGGGACCGCTTTGCGATCGATGCGAAGGCAGAAAAGGAGGTAATTCCCGACGGCGTAATTGGCCTGCTCGAAGCGTGTGTCGAGGATGTTCTCCAGAGAGGTCCATCCGATGGATTTTTCGTCCGCTCCCGCCCCGGGTTCCTGGAAAGCGTATTTCTTGAGCTGTCCGTCGAAGAAATCGGGAAAGGGGCTCTGGAGATCCCCCGCCACACGCCATCTTGAAAATGTCAGCGTTCCCTTCAGAAAACCCATGGCATCCTCCTTGCGATTCGGGGGACAGTACCGCAGGCCGCCTTGGGCTGTCAAGATCACAAAAATCAACAAAACGCGAGACCGGTTTACGCAAAGTAGATGTTACAAATCCGAATAGACAATACCGGTCCTTTTATGTTAACTTTCGACCGGTTTTTGATGGGGAATTTCGATGGAAATCCGCAGAATCGGTATCATTGCGAATGTCCGCAAGGAAAAGGCGCCGGAGCTCATCGCCCGGTTGAAGTCCTGGGCGAAAGATCGGGGTGTGGAGGTGGTCCTCGAACGCGAAATCGCACAAAAGATGACTGAGCCGGAAGGCGTGGACCGGGAGGAGATCGGGTCCCGGGTCGACATGGTCGTTGCCTTCGGCGGCGACGGGACCCTGCTCATGGCGGCGCGGTCCGTCCGGAAGTTCAATGTGCCGATTCTCGGCATTAATCTCGGAGCCTTCGGTTATCTCACCGTCTTTAACCTCAACGAGATGATCGAGGCCCTGGAGATGATCTACAGGGGGGATTACCGGACTGAAAAAAGGATGATGCTGGATGTCCTGATCCACGGCAGCGGCAAGACGCAGGAGGATTACTCCGTCCTCAACGATGTGGTGATCAACCGCGGGAATCTCTCCAGGATGGTGGATCTGGAGGTCATCGTGGACGACCGTTACCTGACGACCTACAAGGCCGACGGCCTGATCATCTCGACCCCTACGGGCTCCACGGCCTATTCCCTTTCCGCCGGCGGACCCATCGTCTTTCCGGTGCTGGATTCCATCATCATAAATCCCATCTGTCCTCACACGCTGACCAATCGGCCCGTGATGCTCCCGGAGGGCGCGAGTATCCGGGTCGTGCTCTGGACAAAAGGGCTGGGTGCGACGGCAACGCTGGACGGTCAGCTTTCTTTCGACCTTCGCTCCGGGGATTCCATCGTCATCCGGAAATCGAAGTATGTGACCAATCTCGTGACCTCTCCCCGTAGGGAATATCTGCAGATCCTGCGCTCGAAACTCGGCTGGGGCGGCTCCCCGACGGGGGAAAAAAGGGAGTAGCATGCTGACGGATCTCAGCATCCGGAACTTTGCCATCATCGACGAACTGAAGATCTCCTTTCCGGAAGGCCTGACCATTCTCTCCGGAGAAACCGGCGCGGGGAAATCCATCATCATTGGCGCCATTGGTCTTTTGCTCGGTGAGAGGGCAACGGCGGACCTGATCCGGTCCTCCGAGGATTCGGCGACGGTGGAGGCTTCATTTGATATACGCGACCGTAAAGATATCAAGGCCCGTCTCGAGGAGATGGGTTTTTCGACAGAGGGTGAACTGATCGTCAAGCGGGTCGTTTCCCGTTCGGGCAGGAACAGGATCTATGTCAATGGAAACATGGCCACGCTCGCTTCGCTTTCGGCATTGAGTGAGTCGCTCATCAACATCTGCGGCCAGCATGAGCACCAGGTTCTTTTGAACGCGGACAGCCACATCGACATCCTCGATGAGTTCGGGGGTCTTCTCCCCTCGAGATCGGAATACTCACGGCTCTACGGGGACTATCAGGATCTCCGGTCCCGGCTCGAGGCGCTCCGGGACATTCAGAAGAGACGGGCCGAGCGCGAGGATTTCCTGAGATTTCAGCTGAAGGAGATCGAAAATGCCGGCTTAAAGGCTGGGGAGGACGAGGCCCTTTCGGACGAAAAGAGGATCCTGGCCCACGCCGGGCGTCTTCTGGAAATCGCGGAGGCATCCCACGAGGCCCTCTACGGGCGGCAGGGTTCCATTCTTGCGGAATTGAGCCGGATCAGCAGCCAGGTGAGAGAGATTCGCAGGATCGACCCGGAATTCAGGGTATCGCCCGAAGAACTTGATTCGGTCACCATCCAGCTGGAAGACGCTGCCCTTGCCCTGCGGGACTACATGAAAAAACTCCCACAGGACACTGCGCGTCTCAACGAAATTGAGGAACGCCTGGAGCTTTTGAGTAAACTCAAGCGAAAGTACGGGGGGTCCCTGGAGTCGGTATTGCGAACCTGGGAAGACGTCGAGGAAGAGCTCAGGGGTCTCGAGATAGTCACCGGGGATATCGAAAAGATTACCGAGCAGGTGAACCTCCGGGAGGCCCAGCTCCGGGAGCTAGCCACGATCCTTTCCCGGGAACGCGCAAAGACGGCCACCATCCTGGAGAAGGCCATCAACGGTGAGATTCGATCCCTGAGGATGGAACAGGCCAGGTTCAAGGTCAGGTTTGATAAGCCCTCCATCAGCGGGGATGCCGGCGCCGCACTTCATGCAAAAGGGGCGGATACGCTCGAATTTTACCTTTCTACCAATGTCGGCGAGGAGCTCAAGCCCCTGAACAGGATCGCCTCGGGCGGGGAGCTTTCGAGAATGGTCCTGGCCATGAAAAAGGTGCTGGCCAGAACGGGCTCTGTGGGGACCGTCATCTTCGACGAGGTGGACAACGGCATCGGCGGCGCCACGGCGGAGGTCGTAGGCCGAAAACTCAAGGATGTTTCCGGGCACCATCAGGTCATTTGCATCACCCACCTCCCCCAGATTGCCTGTTTTGGAGACAGTCATTATCTGGTGGCCAAGGGCGTTTCCGGCGCAAGGACAAAGGCCTCGATACAGATGCTGAATGACAGGGAACGGCTCGAGGAAATCGCGCGCATGCTCGGGGGGGTCAGGGTGACGGACAAGACGAGAGACCACGCGAAGGAAATGCTGAAGACAGCCGGGAGATAATAACCGGGTGCAGGGTAAAGGGTTCAGGGTCCAAGGGAAAAGAAAATGTTGAGGAAGGCGAAGACGGGCGACGTCAAGACGATTCACCGCATGATTAATCTCTCTTCGGGTGAGGGAGAGATTCTCCCGCGGTCACTCGTGGACATCTACAATTATCTGCGGGATTTTTACGTGTACATCGATGATGAAAGCGGTGAGATCGCGGGGATCTGCGGCATGCACATCTTCTGGGAAAATCTGGCGGAGATTCGATCCCTCTATGTGGACCCGAGATACCGGAGGCGAGGCATCGGCAAAAAACTTGTGGAGGCCTGTATCTCCGAAGCCATCACGCTGGACCTGTATAGGATTTTCACGCTCACCTATCAGAAGGAATTTTTCGAAAGAATCGGATTTCACGAAACGGACCGCGTGACACTCCCGGAAAAGATCTGGTCCGACTGTTTCAAGTGTCCCAAGTACCCGGACTACTGCGACGAGGCAGCCATGATCGTCGAACTTTGAGGCGCCGATCAAAAGCAAAAGCCCCGGACCTTGTCTCCGGATCAGAAGTAAATTCCCGTCAATCGTATGAAGAAGATAAAGTATTTTCTCGTTTTTTGCCTTGTGATTCTCGTTGCCTGCGCGGCGCCTGTGGAGAGGCCCGTCATCAAGTTACCCGAGCCGCTGGAGCTTCTCGAGGAGAAGACCCTGCCCGCCTTTTCCGATGATCTGAGTATGGAGTCTCTTGAGATTGCCATCACAAGGAGCCTTCGGTACTACGACAGGCTGCCGGAGGGAAGAATACTCCGGGTAGGCCCTGCCAGATACACCGCAGGCGAAATGAAGGAGACGCTCAAGGTGTTTCTGTCCATCCTGAAGAGTCCCGATCCCTGGACCCAGAAGGAACGGAAAATCACCGAGTCCTTCGACATCTACCGCGCAACGGGATCGGGTATCCAGGGGACGGTTTTGTTCACGGGCTATTATGAACCAGTTTTGAAGGCGTCGATGGTAGAGACGGTTGAATACCGTTTTCCGATCTACCGCGCCCCGAAGGACCTGCTCTTTATCAACCTTGAAAAATTCAGGGAGCGGTATAAGGGCGAGCGGCTTGTGGCGAGGATCGAGAAGGGCGAGATCGTTCCTTATTACAGCCGCGAAGAGATCGACGGGGAAGGTGCGCTGAAGGGGAAGGGTCTTGAGATTGCCTGGTTTGCGGACCCCGTCGATATCTTCTTCCTGCACATCCAGGGATCCGGAAAGATTTGCCCCGCCGGCGGGAACTGCTTTCAGGTGAGTTATGCCCTTGCCAACGGGAGACCCTATCGGAGTATCGGGAAATTCCTCATGGACCAGGGGAAGATTCTCCCGGGGAACATGTCTACTCCGGCGATCAAACAGCACCTGCGGGAAAACCCCGATGAGCTGACTGAAATTCTCCATTACAATGAGAGCTACGTTTTTTTCAGAACGGTGAAGGAGGGTCCTGTCGGGAGTCTCGATGTTCCTGTAACGGCCGGTCGGTCCATCGCGACGGATCAAACTATTTTCCCGAGAGGCGCCCTGGCCTTTATCCGGACCCGGAAGCCCGTCGTGGATGCGAATGGCCAGGTCAGCGCCTGGACGTCCTTTTCCCGATTCGTTTTGAATCAGGACACCGGGGGGGCGATTGTCGGTCCGGGGAGGGTCGATCTCTTCTGCGGGACCGGGAGCGAAGCGGGAGCCGTTGCGGGGTACATGAAAGAAGAGGGTGAGCTTTATTTCCTGGTCATGAAGAAAAAGGTTCCATGATTCTCCTTGCGTGAAGAAACGGGCCTGTTCAACAGTGTCCAGATCCTCTTGGATGCCGTTTCTCCGGTGAGAGATGTCAGCTCTTCGCGAAAACATCAAAAAATCCCTGATAGAGAAACTGGGTGTACCCGTGGTTAATATCCTGGAGGCGGCCGGCCAAGAGGCCCAGCGCTTAAGTTTCAGAGCCTTCCTGGTGGGCGGTCTGGTACGGGATCTTCATTGGGCGGGAAACAACATTGATATCGATCTCGTCATCGAAGGGGACGGCATCGAATTCTCGAGGATCTTCGCCCAGCGATACGATGCGAAACTTCGCTTTTATGAACGGTTCGGGACGGCGACAATCACGTTCCCCGCAGGGTTTAAGATCGATGTGGCAACGGCCCGTGTAGAAACTTACGATCGTCCCGCGGCACTCCCCAGGGTCCGGCCCGGGCGGATTGAGGATGACATGTATCGACGGGACTTTACGATCAATGCCATGGCGATTGCCCTGTCACCGCAGCACTTCGGAGAGATTTTGGACCCCTTCGGCGGGAGAGCGGATATTGAGAAGAAAAAAATTAGAGTCCTGCATGAAAAGAGCTTTATCGATGACCCGACAAGGATCTTCAGGGCTGCGCGGTTCGAGGGCCGTCTGGGCTTTCGGATGGATGAATCAACGCAGAAGCTGATGCAGGATGCCCTCGCATCCGGTATGCTCGAAAGGCTGGAGGATTACCGGATCACGACGGAACTGACGCTCATCCTGCAGGAAGAAGACCCGCGCCCGATGATTCAAAGGCTTGAAACGTTCGGAGCCCTCGAACCGATCAGGGCCCGTGCACGGGGGAGCCGGATCCTCCGCAAGATTTTGAATGAAGTCACAACGGTTGCGGAATTTCGTTGATCGTACGCATCGCCCGAGCCCTCGAGACCTGAAGGCATCGAGTTGACAGGGCAGGGGGCTTTCTGTTATATCTTCGCCGCTTGTGTATACCGGGACAGCGGTTCGGATTTTACGGGCTGATGCCCAAATCGTGTTTTTTTCGAGCAACGATTGAACGGGATTCTGGACGGCGAAATTAGACGCGTTTTTGGTAACCGGTCTTCGCGAAGCGAAACGTCCGCAGCGCAAACTGCCTGAGCCCGAAGGGCGAGTTTTTGCGTCTGCAGTGGAGCGAGTATTAGAACGGTCAAGCACCGTCTATTCGCAGGAAGAATCCTGTTCAAGTGCCTTTGGGCAAACAGTATACTTTCAAAAACACGGAAGAGGCGGTTTTCCACAAAAGACAAGGGGAGCGAGGGCGAGCGTTGAAGAAGAGAATATTGAGCGGGATGCGTCCCACGGGCAAGCTGCACCTGGGTAATCTGCACGGGGCCCTCCAGAACTGGGTCGATTTACAGAACAGCGGTGATTATGAATGCTTCTACTTCGTCGCCGACTGGCATGCCCTGACCAGCGAGTACAACAATACCGATCCGATCAAGGGCTACATCCAGGATATGGTGGTTGACTGGCTGAGTGTCGGGCTTGATCCACGACGGAGCACGATGTTCATCCAGTCGGAGATCAAGGAACACGCCGAGCTCTTTCTGATCCTTTCCATGGTCACGCCGCTACCCTGGCTGGAGAGAAACCCCACCTACAAAGAGATGAAACAGGAACTTGCGGACAAGGATCTCTCCACCTTCGGTTTCCTGGGATACCCCGTCCTCCAGGCCGCCGATATCATCATGTACAAGGCCCATGGCGTCCCCGTGGGCGTCGATCAACTTCCCCATGTCGAACTCACCCGTGAAATCACCCGGCGCTTCAATTTTCTCTATCAGGAGATATTTCCCATACCGGATGCGATGCTGACGGAAGTGCCCAAGCTTCTCGGTATTGACGGGAGAAAGATGAGCAAGTCCTACGAAAATTCCATTTATTTGAGTGACCGGGGCAGCGTGTTGAAAACCAAGGTGGAATCCATGTTCACCGATCCCCAGAGGATGAGGAAGGGGGATCCCGGAAGGCCCGAGGTCTGCAATGTCTTTACCTTCCACACGATCTATGCGCCCCATGCGAACTTGGAGGAGATCGACCGTGAGTGCCGCCGTGCCGGCATCGGATGCGTGGACTGCAAAAAACGGCTTGTCCAATGGGTGCTCGAAGGCATGAAAGCGATCCATGACAGGCAGGACTATTACCGGTCTCATGTGAAGGAAGTCCGGGAAATCATCGTGGACGGCTGCCAGCGAGCGACGCAAGTCGCCCGGCAAACAATGCAGGAAGTCCGGGAGGCGGTAAAGATCTGACGGCATGAGTTATGCGATCAAATTAGATATCTTTGAGGGTCCGCTCGATCTGCTCCTCTACCTCATCAAGAAGAATGAGGTCGACATCTACAATATCCCCATCGCTGTCATCACGGAACAGTATCTGAATCACATGGAGATCATGAGATCGATGAATCTCGATCTCGCCGGCGAATATCTCGTCCTGGCCGCGACGCTTCTGAACATCAAATCCAAAATGCTCCTGCCCCCTGAGGAGAAGGAGGAAGGCGAGGAAGAACAGCCCGATCCGCGGGCGGAGCTTGTCCGTCAGCTCCTGGAATACCAGACATTTAAGGAGGCCGCCCTCAACCTGGGTCGAAGGACCCTTCTGGAGAGAGATGTTTTCAAGAGGGGGTTCGTCCCGGAGGTCAAAACCGAACCCGAAGAAGAACTGATCGAGGTGGACCTCTTTCAGCTGGTCGAGGCATTCCGCGAGATCGTATCCGGCCTCAAGGACGAGGACCTGCTGGAGATTGACACCGAGAAGATGTCCCTTTCGGATCGCATCCATGAAATCATGGAGAGATTATCCGTGGAAAAGAGCATGCACTTCAGGGATCTGCTGGCCGACGTCCATGATCGCCGGATGATCATCTACACCCTTCTGGCCATCCTGGAGCTGATGAAAATGCGGATTGTGAAAGCCTATCAAACCCATGCCTTTGGACCGATTCGAATATTTCTCGCGGTGGAGGAGTAGGATCCATGGAAGACCTTCGATCGATCGTGGAAGCGCTGATCTTTGCATCCGAGGTGCCGCTCAGCCTTGACAAGATCGTGGATATCATCGGGACGGTAGATCGTGAGGCAATCGTCGACATCCTGAAAGCGCTCGAGGAAGAATATGCCAACCGCAACGGGGGCTTTTATCTCTCGGAAGTTGCAGGCGGCTATCAGTTCAGGACAAGGGCCGACATGGCCTCATGGCTCAGAAAACTCAAAGGGATAAAGCCACCCGGGCTTTCCCAGGCCGCGCTTGAGACCCTGGCAGTTGTCGCCTACCGGCAGCCCGTCACGAGGCAGGAGATCGAAAAGGTCAGGGGTGTTGACGTCAGTGGCGCCCTGCGGGGGCTTTTGGAAAAGAAGCTGGTCCGGATGCTGGGGCGCAAGAACGTGCCCGGCAAACCGATGATCTACGGGACGACGAAACGATTTCTGGAGGTCTTCAACTTGAAGGATCTCGCCGAGCTTCCGACGCTGCGGGAGTTCCAGGAATTGCAGGAGTAAACGGACCTTTGCAGGATCGACTTCAAAAAATTATCGCCGGGGCTGGCATCGTATCCCGCCGGGCGGCGGAGCAGTACATCCGGGAAGGCAGGGTCAGCGTAAACCGTAAAGTCATCACCCAGCTCGGAGCGAAGGCAGACCCCGGGAGGGATGAAATCCGAGTCGACGGCAGGCTCATTTCGACCAGGGTTGAAAAACTCTACCTGATGCTCCATAAACCCCCGGGTTATGTGACGAGCCTGAAGGATCCCGAGGGGAGACCTATCGTGACGGATCTCCTGCGCAACGTAAAGCAGAGGGTCTATCCGGTCGGGAGACTCGATTACGATTCGGAAGGGCTTCTTATCCTGACAAACGACGGGGATTTTGCACAGCGTCTCCAGCATCCCCGGCATGAGATTCCGAAGACATACCTCATCAAGGTCAGGGGAAGTCTCACGCCGAGGGAGGTTAGTCTTCTTCAAGAGGGAGTGGATCTTGAGGATGGGCTTTTTGTGCCCCGCGTGGTCCGTCAGGAAAAGACAAATCCCAGGAGTTCCTGGTTTCGAATCACCGTTTCCGAGGGTAGAAACCGGGTCATCAGGCGTGCCTTTGATGCCCTGGGGCATCCGGTCCAGCGACTCATCCGGATTGCAGTGGGAAATCTGAGGCTTGGCGATCTCGCAGGCGGTGAATACAGGCCACTGATGAAGCGGGAGATAGAAGGGTTTCTCTCCCGGGTGCAGAAGAAAAAGGAGAAAAATTATCTTGACAATCATGGTAAAACGGCTTAATAAAAAAACCCTATTTCAAAATGTTTACAAGTATTTAACTCATCTGTGTTCCTTTTGAACGCCTGAAACATCCCAGAAAACTAGTTATTTCAGGGGGTTACCATGAATAAATCGGGTTTGATCGAGGCGCTGGCCAAGAAGGAAAATCTCACGGATAAGAAGGCAACGGATGTTGTCAATCTCATTTTCAAAGGTTTCACAGATGAATTGAAGAAGGGTGGAAGGATCGAAATCCGGGGTTTCGGGAGCCTTATTGTCAGAGATTACAACTCTTACAAGGGAAGAAACCCGAAGACGGGGAGCAGTATAGAGGTCTCTCCGAAGAGGCTGCCCTTTTTCAAGGTCGGCAAAGAACTGCGCGAGATGGTGAATTCTGTTAACAAGACCTGATTCGAATTCCATCGATCCTTTTGAAACGGCTTTTTTAATACAGGGGTCATTTTTATGACCCCTTTTTTCGTGCGGTAAATTGACAGCTATGGAAGATTCATTTTACATTGACCACCCTCAAAAACGACTCAAGGATCGCCTGAGGCCCTTCATCCCCCTGGTGCTCTTTGTTATAACGCTTTTTACAACCCTGATTGCCGGGGCCATGCAACAGGGCGTTAACCCCCTGGAGGAACCGCAGGACATCTGGAAGGGGATCCCCTTTGCCTTCACGCTCCTCCTGATCCTGGGGTCCCATGAGTTCGGTCACTATTTCGTCTCCAGGTATCACCATGTGGAGGCCACGTTTCCCTATTTCATTCCGGCACCCACATTCATTGGGACATTCGGTGCCGTGATCAGGATGAAGTCTCCCATCATGGACCGGCAGACCCTTCTTGATATCGGCGTTGCCGGGCCTCTGGCGGGAATCGTTGTTTCCATTCCGGCCCTTTTTGTCGGCCTTTCCCTGTCCGAGGTTGTGCCGTCCGCACCGGCGGAAGGCATATCCCTGGGGGCGTCGATTCTCTTTTCTCTCATCAATTGGGTCGTAAATGGTGCGATGCCCGCCGAGGTCAATCTCGTTCTTCACCCGGTCGCCTTCGCGGGGTGGATCGGTCTGCTGGTCACTTCGCTGAATCTGCTTCCGGTGGGTCAGCTCGACGGCGGTCATGTGGCCTATGCCGTCTTCGGAAAAAGGCAGCAGGAGGTCGCAAAGGCTGTCATGGTCGCACTCTTTATTCTGGGGGTTTTTGGCTGGACGGGCTGGCTGTTCTGGGGGGCCATTCTTCTGGTGATGGGCATCAACCATCCCCCTGTCGTCTATGACTGGATACCGCTCGACGGCCGGAGAAAAATAATCGGCTGGCTGACGCTGGTATTGTTCGTGATGACCTTCACCCCCATCCCCTTCTAAGAGGCGCATGAAAAATGCCCATCTGCCGCGTATGCTGATTCAGCTTCGCTGAAGGCACAGGGCTTGAGCAGTTAAGAAGCTAAGAAGCTAAGAAGATAGGAAGTTGAGAAGTTAGGAGACGCTGACTTCAGGTCATCAGCCCTTCTTCCCGGAAGCTGAAATATCTGTTCTCGCCGACAATAATGTGATCGTGAATGAGAATATCGAGGACACGGGCGGTATCCTGCAGGGTTCTCGTGAGCCGGATGTCGGCATCGGAGGGTTTGATATTGCCTGACGGATGGTTGTGGACAAGGATAATGGCCGAGGCCTTGTATTTGATCGCATTTTCAAGAATCTTTCTCGGATAGACGACCGCCTGGTTGACAATTCCCTCCTGAATCACTTCCGTCTTGATCATCCTGTTCTGGGCATTCAGAAAGATGACGCTGAAATGTTCATCCTGCAGTCCGCCCATGGAGGCCATGCAATAATCCAGGAGCGCCTTGGTGGACGATATCTGCGGTGTCTCCATAGCCTTTTCCTGGAGGTAGAGGGTCCCGAGGTCTTTGATCAGCCGGATCAAGAGCGGGGCCTGGGAGCTCATCCCGAACAGGGCTTCGATTTCTTTCAGGTCGGCATCCATGAGCTTTTTCAGACTTCCGAATTTCTTAAGCAGATCCTTTGCCAGGGTTTTGGTGTCTCTTCGGGGAATGGCATAGAAAAGGAGAAGTTCCAGGACCTCGTAGTCTTGGAGGGTGTCGATACCCGATGTGGTGTACCGTTTCTTGAGGCGCGAGCGGTGTCCCTTGTAAAGCGGCTGTTTTTTTTCGTTCATCGTCGAATCACCCCCTGATCCTGACAGACCCTGCATCGGATCCGCCGGAAGTGGCGGCGCAGACTGTCAAAGATGGTCCTTCCCGAGCCGGGTCAAAAAGGCGGCCATGAAGAAAAAGAAATTGGTCAGTACGATCGTTGCCCCGGTCGGCAGGTTCACGGCAATGGAGATGAAAATCCCCAAAATGACGGAGAGAACCGAAGTCACCGCGGAGATCACCAGGCTGCTTTTAAAGCCCCTTGCGATCTGAAAGGCTGTTACGGCCGGCAGGATGAGGAGGGCAGAGATGAGCATGATACCCACAACATTCATGGTCAGAACAACGGTGACGGCGGTCAGAATGACCAGAATCTTGTTGATCCTGTCCGTCTTGATGCCGGAGGCCCTGGCAGATTCTTCGTCGAAGGTGATGGATAGAATTTCATGATAATAGCACAGAATCACCCCGAGGACGATCACGGAAAGAATGATGGAAAGGATCGTTTCTTCCCGGCTGATCGCCAGGATGTTTCCGAAGAGGTAGCTGAAGAGATCAACGTTGAAGCCGCCCGCCATGCTGGCCAGGATGACGCCGCCGGCGATGCCGATCGACGAGACGACACCGATGGCCGCATCCCCCATCACCCTTGCCCTCTCCGTCATTTTCAGAATAGCGAGTGAACTGACCAGGGCGATCGGCAGGGTGATGTAAAGGGGATAGATTCTCAGGGCGAGCCCCAGCGCCACACTACCGAAGGTGACATGGGCAAGGCCGTCACCGATGAGGGACAGCCGTCTCAATACAATCAGGACACCCAGGGTGGAACAAATTAAAGCGATAAAAACGCCGGAGATCAGGGCCCTCTGGATAAAGCCGTACTGCAGATACTCCATGAAACCCAAGGCGGTGCCTCCTAAAATTCGTGACGGTGACAGATCACGTGCTGTGAGTGAGTTCCAAAAAGATCCGTTATGTGAATCGACGAACAGAACTCATCGAAACTTCCATAAAAAACGACTCTCCGGTCCACCAGAAGGAGCTTATTCGCATATTGCCCGATACTGCCAATATCATGGGTCACGAGCATGATGGTGACGTTCTTTTGCCGGTTGAGATGCGTCAGCAGGGCGTAGAATTGTTCTCTTGTTTCCGGGTCGAGCGCCGCAGCGGGTTCGTCAAGAATGATCAGGTCCGGTTCGTTAATGATCGCCCGGGCAATGAGTACCCTCTGCTGCTGACCACCCGAAAGTTCCCCGATCTTCTTTTTCCGAATATCCGAGATGTTCAGCATGTGGAGCGCCTTCTCGACAGCGTCACGATACGCGTCGACGGAATAGCCGGACCTTCGCTTCCTGGAGATCAGTCCCAGGGCTACGATTTCCTCGACGGTGGAGGGGAAGCCGGGATTCAGAGACGACAGGCGTTGGGGCAGGTAACCCACGCGGTACCATGCATGGAATTCTGATCGGTCCTGACCGAAAAGCCGAATCTGACCGCTCTCCGGCCTGAGAATGCCGAGGATGTTTTTGATGAGCGTCGTCTTCCCCGAGCCGTTCGGACCGACCAGACCGATGTAATCCCCTTCGGAGACACTGAAAGTGATGTCGTCCAGTACATTGAGCCCGTTGTACCTCGATCGAAGATTTTCGACTTCAATGATTTTCATCGGCATTGCAGTCCCCTTTTCAGGTTTTCAAGGTTCTTTTCCATCAGGGACAGGAAGGTTTCTCCTCTGTAAAAATCGTCTTTTGTGAGGTTGCCGGCGGCATCGAGCTTCAGGAGGGTGACACCCGCTTCCCTGGAAAGGGTTTCCGCTACCCGGGGGTTGATCAGTTCCTCGTGGAAGAGGTAGCGCAGGTCGTTGTCTCTGATCCGTTTCAGGATCCTTGCGAGATCCGTGGCCGTCGGTTCCGCGTTGGGAGAGACACCGTAAACGGAAACATAGCGGAACCCGTAGCGGTTTGCCATGTAGGCAAAGGCAAAATGACCCCCGTTGAGGATGATGTTCTTCCGACAACCCCGGAGATTCTCCCGGTACCGGTCGTCAAGTTTTTTCAATTCCGCGATATAGGCTGCCGCGTTCTTCTCGTAGATCTCTTTACGCCCCGGATCCTTTGTGATGAACCCGTCACGGATATTTTCGACCATTTTGATACTATTGGAAAAATCGAGCCAGATATGGGGGTCCGCACTTTCAGGGTGTTGACTCTGATCATGACGGTGCTCTTTTTCTTCGGACAGTGTCCCTGCACGAATGCCCCGGCTGCTTTGGATGACCACCAGATCCTTGTTCTGAAGTCCCTTCAGGATGCTGTCCGCCCAGGGCTCCATGGCGGAACTGGTATAGATGAATAGGCCGGCGCGGTTCAGTTTCATGATGTCGGACGGCCTGGGTTCAAAGCTGTGCGGTTCCATCCCCGGGGGAAGCAGCAGGGTTACTTCGACCCGATCGTCTCCTACGTGTTTTGCGAAGTCATAGAGTGGGAACAGCGTCGTGACGGCGATGATCTCCGGGCGCTTTTCTTTTTGACCGGAACCCGGTGAGCATGCTGATCCTGTCAGGGACAGAAGCGACAGGGTCAGAATCATACAGAGTGTCCTTGGGCGGCTTCTCATGGACGGTCTCCGGGAAATAGGGGAACCCTTGACGCAACAAGGTTGCGCTATTACTTTCTCTGGCAGGTTCGGCAGAGGCCCGTGATGCTGACGTTAATATTATCGATTCTGAAATCTGAGGGCTCAGCGAACAGATCCCACACCTGTGACAGCGTGATCGGCGGTAAACAGGTCATGGTCCGGCAGATTCGGCAGTAAACGTGGGGGTGGACGGGGTTGTGCTGGCAGGCCATCTCATAGTGATTGACGCCGTGGTCCGTCGGTATTTCCCTGACGATCCCTTCCGATTTGAAGGATGTGAGAATGCGGTAGGCCGTCACCTTGTTCATTTTTCTCTCCGGATCCAGTTGTTTCAGGATGTCGCTCACGCTCAATGGCGTATCCGCGTGAAGCAGGATGTGCAAAATTCTCTTCCGGTGGGATGTCTGGCTCAAGCCGGCCTTTTTCAGCGTGTTGGAAGCCTCGCATTGTTCCCTTGCTGTTTTCATGAATTTTGAATATCATAAACGCAACAGGGTTGCAAATATAAAGTTGCGCCACCTCGTCTCTACTTTACGGATGGCGGACGAAATATCAACGGGGAAATTGCATCTTGAAGGGCAGTGGAAAGTATTATATAAAATCACTGATTAACAACTTAATGCCTCTTCGATGATTGAAAATCTGACAGCGAATATTGAGACCTATCTTCAGACGTCCATGATGCTCGCGTTTCTGGCGGTCTATTTGGGGGGCGTTTTGGTGAGCTTCACACCGTGCATTTATCCCGTCATACCCTTGACGGTTGCTTATGTCGGCGGGCGATGCGGTGGTTCAAGGTCGAGAGGTTTTCTGCTATCTCTGATTTACGTCCTCGGAATGACTGTGACCTATACAGCCATCGGAGGTTTCGCAGCCCTGACGGGCCGCCTGTTCGGGCAGATCCAGACCAACCCGTGGATAAACATTGTGATCGCCAATGTCGTTATTCTCCTCGGCTTGTCCATGCTGGATGTCTTTGAGATTCCCATGCCGCAATTCCTTTCCCGCCTCCAACCGGAGAGACAGGGGCAGGGGTATGTTGGAAGCTTTTTCGTCGGCCTGACCTCCGGATTTATACTGGGGCCCTGTTCCGCGCCGGTCCTTTACATCCTTCTGGGCTATGTGGCTGCGAAGCAGAATGTTCTTTACGGCATGAGCCTTCTCTTCGTCTTTGCCTTGGGCATGGGCACCCTGCTCATCCTGCTGGGGACCTTCGCGGGACTGCTGGCCAGTCTACCCAAAGCAGGCCTCTGGATGGTCAGGGTGAAACATTTGTTCGGCTGGCTAATGCTGCTGATCGGAGAATACCTGCTGGTGACGGCGGGTTCATTAATGACATGAAAGTGAGAAATCATATGATGATCAGGTTTTTCTTCAGCGTGGTCCTGGCGTTCGGTATGCTCAACTGCTCATCACCGCAGCCCGATGCCCAAAAATCCAAGAAATACGATATTCGGGAGAAAAGCATAGAAAACAAGGCCCCTGATTTTGTCCTCAAAGATCTGAAGGGGGGCGATGTCAGGCTTTCGGACTACAAGAACAGACCCGTCCTTCTGGTGTTCAGTACGACCTGGTGTAAATACTGTCGCGAGGAGATTCCCCATATCAAGAGTTTGCATTCAACCTATGGGAAGAAAGATCTGGAAATCATCAATATCTTTGTCCAGGAGCCCGCCGGTAAGGTGGCCGCCTTTGCGGACAAGTACGCGTTACCCTACCGGGTCGCACTGGACAGTGACGGGCATGTGGCGGAACTCTATGATGTGAAGGGTGTGCCGACACTCGTTCTGCTGGACAGGGAAGGTCGAGTTGTCTGTTATACCTGCCGCTCCATCGATACGCTCCTGAAGGACGTATTCCCGGGTTAGGCAACGACGGGATCCGTGGCTAATATCCGTTTGGAGTCGGGTCCGCTTCATCAGGTTAAGTGCGGGGAAAGCCCCCGCTGTCTTTCCGGGGATCAGCAGGCCCGTTTTACCCTCCGGTTTCCCCGATGTTCTGATCGTCCCCTCAGAGTAGCTGCCTGTCGTGATGATGATATCCAGTGAAATGTGCGGGTCCGAGAAGGTGACTGCGAGATGGCACAGGAACCCAGTCTTGTATTGACAGGCGGCAGAGAATCCATAGTGACCGGGAAGTTGATCCTTGTCGGCCAGCCCAACATCGGCAAGAGTGTGATTTTTTCCATCCTCACGGGACGATATGTCGTCGTCTCCAATTACCCCGGAACCACCGTCGAGGTGCTGTCCGGGAAAGCACTGGAGCTGGATTATTATGTGATCGATACGCCGGGCATCGGCAGTATCGTTCCCCGGAGTGAAGATGAGATAGTCACGCTCCGCACGATCCTGTCGGATGAGAGAAAGTCCATCCTGCAGGTCGGTGATGCGAAGAATCTGAGACGGACCCTCATGCTCACCCTGCCGCTGGCGGAGACGGGGTCTCCGCTTGTTCTTGATTTGAACATGGCCGACGAAGCGGAAAAGAGCGGCTATGTGATCGATACAAAAACCCTTTCAGAAAATCTCGGGATCCCCGTCGTTCTGACGGTGGCGACGGAAAAAAGGGGCAAAGACGCGCTTCTGGATGCGATCCGGCGCCCCTCGAGACCTTCGATACGGATCACCTACGGGCCCCGCATCGAGGAGGCGGCCGGACTGATCGTCAACGCGCTTCCCCGGTCCTTTGCTTCCAGGCGGTTTCTGGCCCTTATTCTCCTTGCGGGAAATCCCGGTCTCGTTGATGACCTGTTGAAGGATCAGGATGATGGGGTAAAACGCATCATCAAGGACATCATATCGAAGACCCAGTCACAATTCGGTGAGCCCCTTTCCCAGGTGGTGATGGAAAAACGGGCGGCCCATGTGGACCGGATCATCAAGAAGAGCCTGACGAAACGCGAAGAACAACCCTTCGCCACCCGGTCTTTGCAGACGCTGGAATATGTTTCAACGCATCCCGTCTGGGGCTTCTTGATCTTGGCCCTCATCCTTTTTGGTCTCTATGAGTTTGTGGGAGTCTTCGCGGCGGGATACCTCGTAGATTTCTTTGAGGACGTTCTGTTCAAAGGTCTGATTCTCCCCCCCGTGATACAGGTTCTGTCTCACATCCCCGAAGAGCATGTGAGGAACTTTTTCATCGGCGAATATGGTCAAATCACGATGGGCCTCACATACGCGCTGGCCATCGTTTTCCCCATTGTGGCGGCATTCTTCGTCGCTTTCTCTTTCCTGGAGGACACGGGGTATCTGCCGCGACTCGCCGTCATGTTGAACAAGACCTTTGCGCTGGTGGGTCTGAATGGCAGGGCTGTTATCCCGGTCGTTCTCGGTCTCGGCTGTGGAACGATGGCCACACTGGTAACGCGTATCCTCGAAACGCGCCGTGAGCGGATCATCGCCACACTGCTGCTCGCGCTGGGAATTCCCTGCTCCGCCCAACTCGGGGTCATTCTGGGAATGTTTTCCAAAATCGGGGGCGGCGCCATTTTTCTCTTTCTTTGTTTTATCGGACTTCAGATGCTGATCGTCGGCTACCTCGCTGCGAAGGTTCTACCCGGCGGTACCCCTTTCTTCATCACTGAACTGCCGCCATACAGAATACCCCGGCTGGAAAACGTCCTGAGCAAGACCTACTTTCACACCAAGTGGTTTATCCGGGAGGCCATTCCTTATTTTTTGCTGGGGACGGCTGTTCTCTTTTTCGCCGATGTGACAGGCTTTCTGGCCCGCCTCATCGATCTTTTCTCGCCCGTCGTCGTCGGTCTTTTCGACCTGCCGAAGAAGACGTCGCAGGCCTTCATCATCGGTTTCCTGAGGAGGGACTACGGGGCCGCAGGACTTTTTGACCTTTTCGATCGGGGGATCATGGACGGTCTTCAGGCCTTCGTCAGCATGTCCGTTATGACGCTCTTTATCCCCTGTATTGCGAATGTATTCATTATTTTCAAAGAGAGAGGGTATCGGGTAGCCCTTCTGCTGGTGAGCTTCGTTTTTGCTTATGCCATCATGGCCGGCACGGTCCTGAATTACATTTTAAGACTTCTGAACGTTCATTTTTAGAGGAGCCAGGGTATGGAAAACAAGAAAACGCCGTTGACCGAGGAACAGGAGGAGGCCCTCAGTGAGATCTGGATGCGGATTGAAAACAGGGCAGAAGTTCCTCAGGTGGGCGCCAGTGCCCCGCTGAAGAAGATGAGGCACAGGGAAGGTCTGGATGAACTGACCCGGGAAGGCTATCTCATGGTGGAGGGTGACGAGGTCAGACTGACGGAAACGGGTTTCACCGAGGCCCGGAGATTCATCAGAAACCAGAGGCTTTCGGAGCGACTTCTTTCCGACGTTTTGAATCTCGAAATGGAGGAGGCGGAAAGAACCGCCTGTCGGTATGAACATATGCTCGATACGGATGCCGCGGAATCTATCTGCATTCTTCTCGGTCACCCGAGAAACTGTCCGCACGGCAAGCTCATCCCGCCCGGGGAATGCTGCGTATCCGGCGAAACCTCTCTTCGACCCCTCGTGGTCCCTCTCTCCGAACTCGAGGCGGGAGAGACGGGGACCGTCGCTTATATCGGGACGACAGATAATGCACGCCTGGCGTATTTATCGTCCCTCGGTGTCATGACCGGCCGTCCCATCGAGCTGATTCAGAAAAAGCCATCCTACACCCTGAAAGTGGATGAAAATACCGTAGCCTTCGATGAATTCGTGGCCAGGGAGATTTTTGTGCGTCCCAGTCAGCGTAAGAGACCGAGTACGGGTACCGGACGAAAGTTTCGATGGGGATGGCGCTGATCATCATGGAAGGAAACCGTGAAGATGAGGAAAAAGGAGATCATGTCGAAGAAAGCAACCTATGAGGATAAGCCCTGTCGTTACTTCCGGGAACCCGGCCCCGCCAATACCGGCAACGTTTTAAAGGCGGTGGACGAGCGGGCGAAAATGCTCGGCATCCGGAAGGTTCTCGTGGCGACCTGTGGCGGTGATACGGCCCTTGAGGCGTTAAAGGTTCTCCATCCGGGGATCCGGTTGATCGCGGTCACACATGTGACCGGATTTGCTGAACCCGACACCCAGGAGATGAAGGAATCCAGACGCCGCGAGCTTCAAGCTGGGGGAGTTCAGGTCCTGACCTGCCAGCACGCCTTCGGCGGTGTGGGACGTGCCGTTCGGAACAAACTGGGCACGTATCAGGCCGATGAGATCATGGCATACACTTTGAGAACATTCGGGCAGGGGACAAAGGTCGCCATCGAGATTGCGCTCATGGCAGCCGATGCGGGGCTCGTTCGAACAGACGAGGACATTATCTCCGTAGGTGGTACCAGCGAGGGAGCGGATACAGCCCTGGTAATCAAACCGGCCAACAGCTTTTCTTTTTTTGATTTGAAGGTCAGAGAGATCATCTGCAAACCGGCAAATTTTTAATCCCCTCATTTTTTGATAAAGGAGGTCAAAGACAGCCTATGATTTTCACGGATCAACAGCTCGAGAGATATGCCCGTGTGCTCGTCTGGGGGCTCGGAAGGGCAAGAAAACACGCTTACAAGAAAAACGATATTGTGCTCGTTCGCTATGACCGGCCGGCAACGGCTCTGGCGGAGGTCGTTCAGGCGGAGCTTCTTGCATCGGGACTTAACCCGGTTATGCGAGCGGGCCTGACGCCCCGCATGGAGGTTCATTTCTACAAAAAATCGAGCAAGACCCAACTCACTTTTACGCCGCCCGGCGACCGTGAGCTCTGTGCAAAACTCAACGGCAGCGTTTATCTCTATGCCCCGGAATCGCTGACTCATCTCGCCGATGTCGATCCCCGGAAAATTGCGAAGGCCATCGTGGCCCGAAAGCCCCTCAGAGACCTTTTGGAAAAACGGGATCAGGCAGGTCTCTACGGTTGGACACTGTGCATATGCCCGACAGAGGAACTTGCCCGGTTTGCACAGATTTCACTCAGGGAATATGCGGAGCAGGTCAGCAGGGCATGCTATCTGGATGTGGAGCATCCCGTCCGTCAGTGGGAAACCGTCTATCGGGAGATGGGCAGTATCAAGAGATGGCTCAGCGGCATGAAGGTCAGCTATTATCACGTGGAATCTGAAAACATCGATTTGAATATAACGCCCGGTCAGCGGAGGAGATGGGTGGGCATTTCGGGACATAACATCCCGAGCTTCGAAATCTTCATCTCGCCCGACTGGCGGGGGTCGGAAGGGATTTACTATGCCGATCAGCCCTCGTTCAGGACCGGGAATTATGTGAGAGGCGTCCGTCTGACGTTTAAAAAAGGGAAGGTGATCAAGGCCAGGGCCGAAGTGGGAGAGAACTTTGTCGTCAAACAACTGGCCATGGATGACGGGGCCAGCAAGATCGGAGAATTCTCGCTCACGGACAGGCGATTCTCGAAAATCAACCGTTTCATGGCCAATACCCTCTTCGATGAAAATTATGGCGGACGGTACGGCAACTGTCATCTTGCGGTCGGGGCGTCTTATTCCGACACATACGACGGCAACCCTGCGAAACTCAACCGGGAGCAAAAAAAGAAACTGGGATTCAATGACTCGGCCCTGCATTGGGATTTTGTCAACACCGAGCGGAAGCGGGTGACGGCGCACCTGGTCGGCGGCGGCCAGAGCGTCATCTACGATGAAGGTGTTTTCAAATATTGAGGGGCTTGAAAGGACGGGCGGGCTCGGAGGTCATTTGTTCTGGAACGAGACGTGTGACGGATCCGTCTTCATCTCGGAAGGACCGACCGCCGCGCCTGTGTAAGGCATTCCGGCGCCCGACCTTGTTGCGAATGGGCTGGGCGCGTAAAGGATGATACTAATCCTCGACGAGAATCGCCTCGACGGGACAACTTTCAGCGGCTTCCCGGCACGTATCTTCGAGATCATCGGGAATATCGTCTTCGATTTTCGTGACGACTATGTCGCCCTGCATTTCGAAGACTTCAGGACAAATTTCAACGCAAGCCTCACAACCGATGCACAGTTCTTCATCCACTTTTACTCTCATGTTTCTCCCCTCGATGACGTATGAGTCCTCATGGAAAAAAATGAGGGCTGGTCGGACCGCGAAAATCGGTTATTGATTATATTCAGCGCAGAAAAAGTCAATCATTTTTTTCAAAAAAACCGAAAAATTTTCAGTCCTGCATGAGATGTGATGAGCAAAAAAAAGGTTCCTAAATAATGCCTAATGAAATCGCTGAGTTGAATCTTTATACGGATCCCGGAAGGATAGGATCATGCAGAATCAATCCGTGTAGAAAAAGGGAAGAGATCTCGTCGTGGTCTTCAGCGATCCGGAAACCGAGGAATTCCTTGACAAGGCTCGTCGCGATGCTTATTCAGTGTATAGCGGATCGAGAATTTTCGCTGAGAAGGGTCGTCCCCGACGTTCAATATGAACTCAGCGGATACACGCAAATCAGTTACATCTTCCTTGTTTTTTGCACGAGACGTTTCAGCTTTATAAGACCGGGAATCTTTTTAGTCAAGCTCGAAAGGAGGGAGGGTGATGAAGCCGATAGGTCCCCTGATGATCGAGCACAGGCTCATTGAGCGGATGGTCCGCATCATGGGTGATGAAATCAGAAAGATGGCCGACACAAGGAAGGTCGATGCGGTTTTCATAAATACCTGCGTGGATTTTTTCAGGACCTATGCGGACCGGACGCACCACGGGAAAGAGGAGGACATACTTTTCAGAGATCTCGAACGTAAAAAGCTTTCCGCCGGGCAAAAGAGGATCATGGACGAACTCGTTGAAGAACACATCTATGCGCGGAGCGTCGTCGGGAAACTGAATGAGGCCGGGTCCAGGTACGTCAAGGGGGATGCCACGGCCCTGGAGGATGCACTCAACTGTCTCGAGACACTGATAAAATTTTACCCCGCCCACATCGAAAAGGAGGACAAACACTTCTTTTTCCCCTGTCTGGATTATTTCAGCAAGGAAGAGCAGGATATCATGCTCGGGGAATTCTGGGAGTTCGATCGGAAGATGATCCACGAGAAATACCAGAAGGTCGTTGAGACCCACGAAGGGAAGAAGGCCTAAACATAATCTTTTTGCTCGATCCATCAAAAAATATTTCGACAGGAGTGCACGATGTTAAGAATTGAAGATCTTCAAGTCCAAATCGGGGATAAAGAGGTTCTGAGTCATATTGACTTGGAAATCAAGCCGGGGGAGACCCACATCCTCTTCGGCCCGAACGGTTCAGGCAAAACGTCTCTCCTGATGACGATCATGGGATACCCCCAGTACAGGGTCGTTTCCGGGGAGATCTGGTTCAAGGACGTCGACATTACCCATCTGCCCGTCAATGAACGGGCGCGGCTGGGGATTGGAATGTCCTATCAGCGTCCACCCACCATCCACGGCCTTAAAACCCGCCAGATGGTACAGATCTGCGCAACCGGGGAAAAGGTCGACGTGGAAGGCCTGGCCCGTCAGGTCAACTTCAGTGATTTTCTGGAGCGGGACATCAACGTAGGGTTCTCGGGTGGGGAGATCAAGCGGTCGGAGCTGCTTCAGCTCATGGCACAGAATCCGGAGCTGCTTCTTTTTGATGAACCGGAGTCGGGCGTGGATCTCGAGAACATATCGCTTATCGGGAATATGATCAGCCGACTGCTCCAGAGGGATGTCGAACACGAAGGTGCAAAATCCCTCAAGCAGCAGAAACTGGAACGGGTGAAGATGGGTTTGATTATCACCCACACGGGATTCATACTGGATTACGTTTCGGCTGACAAAGGGCAGGTTCTATTCGACGGGGTCCTGACATGCAGCATTAACCCGACGGAAATCTTCAGGTGCATTAAAACAATGGGATATGAGGAGTGTGTGCGATGCGCGACGTAGACGAGAGAGCCCTGAAGGCAAAGGAAAAGAAGGCAACTCTGGGACCGGATGTGGACCTGTCCACTTTCACGGCGGAGCCGGTGAAGCACGGCGCCCTGGACAGTCTGAGCCAGCTTTCCGATGAGGATCGCAAGCAGATGATCAAGGCGGGCATTGATGCGCAGGAAGCCGGGCGGTCGGGCAGTTACATCCAGATGGACACGGCGGCCATTTTTTCCCGTTCCAAGCAGGAGGGGCTGGAGGTGATCCCCATCAAAAGGGCGCTGAAGGAATGCAGCTGGATTCACGACTATTATTGGAAGCTGGTTTCGGTGGACGCCGACAAGTACACGGCCAAAGCGCAGCTCGAGCTGCACGACGGATACGTCATTCGAGCCCTTCCGGGAAGCAGGGTCATCTATCCTGTCCAGGCCTGCCTTTATCTGGATAAAGAAAATTTGAGCCAGTACGTGCACAACCTCATCATCGCCGAGGAGGGCTCCGAGCTCCACGTCATCACCGGATGCGCTGCGGCGCCGCATCTGCGGAGGGGGCTTCACGTGGGGATTTCCGAATTTTTCGTCAAGAAGAACGCCAAACTGAGTTTTACGATGATCCACCACTGGGCTGAAGAAATGATAGTCCGACCGAGGTCCGTGGGGATGGTCGAGGAAGGCGGGCTTTTTCTCAACAATTACATCTGCATGAAGCCCGTGAAATCTCTCCAGAGGTATCCCACCATTCACCTGGTGGGCAAAGGTGCCGTTTCGAGATTTTATAGTCTCCTCGTGGGCAATCCGGGGAGTGAACTGGACGTCGGGGGCCGGGTGCTTCTGAAGGCCGAGGATACGAGGGCCGAGATCATTGCCCGGGCCATCAGCAACGGCGGGACGATCATTTCCCGCGGGGACCTGGTCGGGGAGGTCCCGGGCATCAAGGCCCACCTGGAATGCCGGGGGCTCATGCTCAAGGGCGGGGTGATCCATGCCATTCCCGAGCTGAGGGGCACCATCGACGGTGTCGAGATGTCCCATGAGGCGGCCGTGGGCAAGATCGCCCAGGAGGAGATTCTCTATCTCATGTCCCGGGGACTGACGGAAGACGAAGCAACGGCAACCATCGTGAGAGGGTTTCTGTCCGTGGACATCCCCGGGCTGCCTGCTGGATTGAAAGCGGAAATTGACCGGGCCGTCGATCAGACCGAAAAGGAATTGATGTAGAAAAAGAATCTGCCGAGGGAAATGGGCTGGAGGTTTGTTTTCAGTCTTCAGCCTAATTTTTTTTCAATCTCTGCCTTCAACCGTCTAAGAGCCGGGGAAATATCCACGGGGTAGGGGGGCGTGAGGGCAAGACCCTTGAGGTATTCGGGGAGAGCTGCAATCTCAAGGAGTGCGTGATCCCGGATGTCCTTCAAGCGTGCGGGCCTTTCGAGTCTTTGACCACCCCTCATGAAGGGCTTTATGAGGGGCACTCCGTCCTGGCGGTCGCCTTCCAGCGTCAGCATGTCCCTGACCATTTCACTGCCCCTGTAATGTCTGAAACCTGTTTCCGACCGGGCCAGGTTGCCTTTCCTTCGGATTTCTTGAGCCGGGGTTGCCCGGCATACTCCATGAGTTTGTACGCACAGTCGAAGTAGGGAATGTCGGCCGAGGTATCGAGTTTCGTCCCAACACCGAAGGCGTTAATGGGCGCACCGGCGGAGAGAAGATCGCGTATCGCGTATTCATCGATATGGCCGCTCACAAAGATGCGAACATCCCTGAGCCCCGATTGATCAAAGATCACGCGGACCTTCCTGGACAGATCGAGCAGATCCCCGCTGTCGAGTCGCACCCCCCTGATGGTGATTCCTTTCTTATCCAGGGTTTCCTTGATTGCGACGACTTTTCCGGCACCGGCTAGGGTGTCGTAGGTGTCAATCAGGAGGGTCACGACCCGGGGATTGGATTCTGCGAAATGGATAAAGGCTTCCTTCTCGTCATCATGGGCCTCGATGAAGGAGTGGGCCATGGTTCCAAATGCAGGGATGCCGAAGAGGTGTTCCGCGAGCACCGTCGAAGTGCCGTCGAACCCCGCGATATAAGAGGAGCGGGCGGCGTAGAGGCCTGCTTCCGCGCCGTGAGCGCGCCGGAGCCCGAAATCAATGAGTCCGGCACGACCGTCGGCGGCAAGGAAGCAGCGGGCGGCCTTGCTCGCGAAGACCGTCTGCATGTGCAGGAGATTGATCACACGGCTTTCGATGAGCTGTGCCACCGGCATGGGGGCCGCAATGCGGAGAATGGGTTCGTCGGGAAAGAAAATGGTGCCCTCCGGCATCGCATCCAGATCCCCTTTGAAACGGAGCTTCGCGATGTAATCGATCACGTCTTTCGAAAATCTGCCGCTCGCCGCAAGGTATTTCAGCTCCTCATCGGAATATCTTAAATCTTCGAGAAATTCGATGACCGTTTCAAGTCCCGCTGCCATGAAGAATCCCCTTTGCTCGGGCAGAGTGCGTATGAAGAATTCAAAGACGCCGGTCTCGTGCATCTGCCGATCCAGGTAACCCTGAAGCATGGTGAACTGATAGAGGTCTGTCAGGAGGGAACTTGTTTTCGGATTCAATGCTTTTCTCCCTGTGGAAAAAGTCTGCAACGCTTCGATTCATCGATTTATCTGAGTGCCTGAAGGATAAATGATCCCCGCGGCAATTTTCAAGGAAAAAGGTTTAAAATGAGGCGCCGGCAAAAAAGGATTGTCATCGGCACGATCGTTTGCTCAATAATGACTTGAACTGAAGACCTGTTCACATTAAACTAAGATATTACTGCAGCAAGGCGTTCTATTTAACCATCATCGTGAAGGCAAACCATGGCACTTCAATTGCTTCAGGCGGTCCGCTCCATCCTGGAGCGCGTGAAAGAATTGACGGGTAAAAGCATCGATTTTGTCGAGCAGGAAGATCTGCCTGTCCTCGCCATGTTGAGGATGGCGGGTGAGGACTCACCGCATCACCGGCTTTTTTTCAAGACGGATCACGATGAACTCGTCAACCATGTCATCGCCAACGAATGCGGCCACATCCTGAGGATTTACAGCGCGCCGGAAGAAAAAAGGCTCATCCCTGTGGCGAGTCAAAAAACCCTGGGAAGTTATACCGGTGAAGTGGAAGCCGACATCAGATGGCTGTATCAATTTTATCCCCCGGAAAAACTGATGAACCTTGTCATGCTCTGGTACGAAAGCTTGCTTTACCAGCTGACGAAGATGCCTTCGGATATCATGATTGAAAAGTGGCTCCACCGGGAGTATCCAGATCTGTTACCGATTCAGTTGAGGGCCATCGGGGAGCAAAATGAAAAAGCCATCGCCACGCTTGCCGTCGATATCCGAAAAACCATGCCCGGACGGATATACGATGCCTGCAATATCATGAACTATGTCTATTTCAACGTCATGGGAAAAACATTCGACCTCAACTATGCGGAGCCCTACAGATTTACAAAGTACTTTGCCAGGGGGGAAGAGCTGATATCCCTGATGAAACCGATTGAGGTGGACAGTCACGAAGGCGATGTCCTCGTCATCAATGCGTGGGCGAAATTTTTCCATTTCTCCGACTGGTTCGAGTGGACACCGCTCGGAAAGGTGCCGAGACAGCACCTGCATTGATAGGGTTCAACATGCGCGGGGCAGAGGGGCAGGATGATGGACATCCTGCCCTTTTCTTATCTCAAATCCATTCCGGGATTCTAAACATCGGGCTTCAGGAAGCGGATGAAAAAAACACTGCCCATGATGGCGATGCCCAGCAGTAATATGGCGGGAGAAAAGGATCCGTATTCCCCCGCCAGGCCGATCCCGGCGGGGACGACACCTGCGCCCACCAGATAGGCGAACAGGATCGTCAGCGAAATGGTTACGTTTCTCAGGGGTGGCGGACTCAGTCTTGAAAGAACGGCGAACCCAACGGGAAAGAAGCAGACGATCAGGGCCGGCTGAAGGAAAATAACGGGAACCAACCAGAAATCTGAAGCAAGCCCGATGAGCGCCGTGGCCGCCCCGCTGAAGAAGGCGACGCCGGTCAGGGTTTTTCTGGTTCCCAAACGATCAGCCACCCAGCCGGCGACGACCGCCGTGAAGAGGCTGGAAATCCTGGACAGGCTGATGAGTGTATTGGCCCAGCCCCGCTCCAGTCCTTTTTCGGCAACCAGATAGAGGGGGAGCATCTTGAAAATGCCCATGCTGGAACCGATGGCCAGGCCGAAAAGAGCCGTCATGAACCAGAAGTGAGACTCCGAAAGAATGATCCGAAGATTTTTGAAACTGGGACTTTCCCCTCGAAACTTGCCGCCCTTGCTGAAAATGGCGAATGCAATCCCTGCGGCGAGAGACGCCATGCCGAGTCTCGAGAGGCAATCTCTCCAGGAGCAGAAACTGAGCATAAATTCGGCAATGAGGGGTGCCGAAACAAAACCGAGATTCGGGGCGAGTTCGTGGATGGCGATGGCCTTCCCCCAGTTTTTGACCTGCACAGCCTCGGTAAGCGCCGCCATGCCGGAGGGGAGGTACAAACCTGCGGACATGCCGAGGCATAAAAGGGCCAGGTGCATCTCCGTCAGGGTCCGGCTCCCGGCGACCGCTATGAGAGAAAGGCCTACGGCCAGGGCCGATGCCACAATGATCTGCTTGTGCGTTAGTCGTTTCGATAAAAAGCCTGATCCAAGGAGCGTGACGCAGTACCCGAAAGAGATCGAGAAAAATATCGAGCCTGCTTCCGCGTGACGAAAGCCAAGGTCTTCTTCGATGGGCGGCATGAGGGGTCCCAGGACGATCCTCGACAGGAAGTTAAAATAGAAGATCGCGGCGAGAGAGAGGGGGATGCTCAACTGGTCCCATAAGGAGAATCGTTTGTAACCCATCAGCGAATCCACATCGGGGAGTCCCCAGCCGCTATATCAGCTCCTCGAGGGGCGTATAAGGCAGACGAAAGGCTTCCCCGACGGCCCTGTACGTGATTTTGCCTGCATGGATATTCACACCCAAGGCCAGGGCGTGGTCTTCCCTGATGGCCCCGCGCAGCCCCCCGTTGGCCAGTTTGACAATATAGGGTAGCGTGGCATTCGAGAGGGCATGGGTACTTGTGCGGGGGACAGCTCCGGGCATATTCGTAACGCCGTAGTGGATGACGCCGTCAACGAGATAGACAGGGTCGGAGTGGGTTGTCGGCCGTGTCGTTTCAATGCATCCGCCCTGATCGACGGAGACATCGACGACCACACTGCCGGGTTTCATGCTCCGGATCATGGATCGTGTCACGAGCCTTGGGGTCCGGGCACCTTTGAGCAGGACGGCTCCAACCAGAAGATCCGCCTGGCTCACCGCTTCAGCGATGTTCAAGGGGTTGGAGCTCAGCGTCTTAAGGCGGCCCTGGAGGGTTTCTTCCAGGTGAACGAGACGATCGATGTTCACATCCAGGACGATGACCTCGGCCTCCATGCCCAGAGCGATGCGCGCTGCATTGGCGGAGACCGTTCCTGCTCCGATGATGGTGACCACAGAAGGCTCGACCCCCGGTACGCCCCCCACCAATTTACCCGCTCCGCCGTGAACCTTTTCGAGATAATGAGCGCCGATCTGTACGGCGAGCCGTCCTGCAACCTCGCTCATGGGTTTCAGAAGGGGCAGTTGACCATCGGGTTGTTCCACTGTTTCGTAGGCGATGCCCGTCAATCCGCGCTTCATCATTTCCAGGGTCAGGTCTCTCTCCACCGCGAGATGGAGATAGGTGAAGAGAATCAGGTCCGGATGGAGAAACTCGTATTCTTCCTGCTGTGGTTCCTTCACCTTGACAACGATCTCGGCCTTCCACGCATCGGAAGCGGACGGGACGATCTTTGCACCCGCAGACCGGTACTGCTCGTCTGAAAAACCGCTGCCAAGCCCCGCGCCCGACTGGACGAAGACACCATGCCCGTATTCGATCAGCTGGCGGATGCCCCCGGGCGTCATGGCGACCCGGTATTCCTGATCCTTGATCTCTTTAGGTACTCCGATGAGCATGATATCCCCCCCGTGCTCGGAAATCGTATTGCCGATCCGTTGATGCCGGCCGTGGCGAATGATAAGAAATCTACTACAAACACGGCCGATAAATAAAGACTAAAAATAAGGTGAACTTGATGCACGTCATGGGAACGGAAGGAAGAGAACACCGATGGATCACGGAACGGGTCCAGGGAAAAAAGACAACACACAGCCCGATAGAGGGAAAACCGAAATACGTTTGACTGAGGGAGGCGCAGCCCCTATAATGGGGACACGCAGGCGTGAGAGCCGGCACTCAGCCAGTCCAAGGTTCGAACGCAAAGCACCATCAGAATTCCATCAGGAGTCAGTGGTTTATGAATTCCTCGCAGTGGTATCAATGGTCCATTGATAAAATCGCCGAACAGCTGAACACGTGTGCGGAGGGTCTCAATGTCGACGACGCGAAGCAGCGGTTGGAAAAATACGGTCCGAACCGGCTGCCCGAGGCCAGGAGGGTCAGCGCCTTCGTTATTTTGCTCAGACAGTTTGCAAGTCCGCTGATCTACATCCTGCTGGTGGCCGCCGTGGTCACCTTTTTTCTGAAAGAGTACAAGGACACGATCGTGATTATGGCCGTCCTCATTCTCAATGCCGTCATCGGTTTTATCCAGGAGAACAGGGCCGAAGAAAGCGTGATGGCCCTGAAGAAAATGGTCGTTCCCAGGGCAAGGGTCTTGCGGGAGGGGAACGAACGGGAAGTGAACAGTGATGATATTGTCCCGGGCGATGTTGTCGTTCTCGCCTCAGGGTCTAAAGTACCGGCCGATATCCGCATCTTTTCGTCTCTGGAACTGAAAGTGGACGAGTCCATGCTGACGGGTGAATCGGTTCCCGCCGAAAAAATCTCTGACATCATCATGGAATCCAACCTCACGCCCGGCGATCAGCGAAACATGGTCTTCATGGGAAGCGTTGTCGTAAACGGCCGTGGACGGGGCTTCGTGGTGGAAACGGCATCACGAACCGTCCTCGGCGGGATTGCCGGAGAAGTGCGAGGGACGCAGACCGCGAAAGCGCCTCTCCTTGTGAAGTTCCACCGGTTCTCGAATAAGATCGGTCTCGTGGTCCTCGCAGCGAGTATTCTTCTTTTTATAATCGGCGTCCTGATCGGCGAGCCGTTGAAGGACATGTTTATCACGATGGTTGCCGCCGCCGTAGCCGCCATACCGGAAGGCTTGCCGATCGTGCTCACCATCGCCCTTGCGGTCGGGGTCCAGAGAATGGCGCGAAGAAATGCCGTCATTCGGAAACTCCCTGCCGTTGAAACGCTGGGGAGCACGACGGTCATCTGCACGGACAAGACGGGCACCCTCACGAAAAACGAGATGACGGTGAAAGTTGTCTATGACGGCGAGCATGTCTTCGACCTGACCGGAAGCGGGTATGAAACGACGGGTGAAATTCTTCATGAATGGGTGGTCGCGAAGGAGGAAGAGAGGCAGAACCTGTTCCTGTGCTTCCGCATCGGGCTTCTCTGCAACGAATCGAGGCTTTATGAAGAGGAGGGCGAGACGAAGGTCGACGGCGACCCGACCGAAGGGGCGCTGATCGTCTCGGCCCTGAAGGCGGGACTGCATCCCGAGAGGGAGCGTTCCGACTATCGTCAGCTGGCTATGGTTCCCTTCGAATCCGAGCGGGGTTACATGGCCACTCTTCACGCTTACGGTGACGAGCGGATCATCTTCGTCAAGGGGGCGCCGGAAAAAATCCTCGAACTCTGTACGACCTGCATGGCCAAAGACGGCCTCGGAACGGAAGAAATCCTGCGAACGTCCCATCTCTTTGCCACGGAAGGGATGCGGGTGCTGGCCATGGCATACAAGAAGGCCCCCGCGGGGCTTGACACGCTTGTCCATCGGGATGTGGAAGGTGATCTTGTTCTCGCCGGCATCCAGGGGATGATCGATCCCCCGAGGGAAGAGGTCGTGTCGGCGGTCAAGGGCTGTCGTCAAGCGGGGATCAGGGTTGTCATGATTACCGGCGATCACCCCACGACGGCCCTTGCCATCGGCAGGCAGGTGGGAATCGCACGGGAAAATGACCGCGTCCTGACCGGCAGGGATCTCATGGAAATGAGCGATGATGATCTGAGCCGGCATGTCCGGGAGGTTTCAGTCTATGCGAGAGTCGCCCCGGATCAGAAACTGCGGATCGTCCGGCTGATGATGAACCAGGGGGAGATCGTGGCGGTGACGGGCGATGGTGTGAACGATGCGCCTGCCCTCAAGGCGGCCCATATTGGTGTCGCCATGGGAAAGAAAGGGACGGACGTGGCGAAGGAGGCCTCCGACATGATTATCCTTGACGACAATTTCGCAACGATCTTCAAGGCCGTCGAGGATGGTCGTATCGTCTTCGAAAACATTCGAAAAGTCGTTTTTTTTCTCATTCCGACCGGTGTTGCGGCGATTGGCTCCATCGTGGGCACTCTCGTAATGGGCATCCCCATTCCCTATCTGCCCTCCCAGTTGCTCTGGATCAACCTTGTCACGAACGGCATCCAGGATGTCGCTCTGGCTTTCGAGCCCGGCGAAAAGGACATCGTCAGAAGACCTCCCTTCTCACCCAAAGAGGGCGTGATGTCTTCCGTGCTGGTTCAGAGAACTGTTATCGTGGGTTTGCTGATTTCCATCGGTATCGTTTACAATTTCGCTCATGTTCTTGACAGTGGGCTGTCTCTGGATAAAGCAAGGACCGTTGCCGTGACGACGATGGTTATTTTTCAGTTTTTCCAGGCCTGGAACAGCCGGTCCGAGACGAAATCCGTTTTCAGGATCCCCTTCTTTTCAAACCCTTTTCTTTTTTACGGTCTTCTGGCGGCGTTCTTCGTTCATCTTGCGGCCATCTACCTGCCTTCACTGCAGTGGCTCCTGCGAATGGAACCGCTAAACGGGGATGATTGGATGAGGATAGTGTTCATGAGTTTGACGATCATTGTGGTTGTCGAGATCGACAAGCGCGTTCGAAAAAGGAAAAACGCAGGCGTCACGGCTGCGTTTCGATGAAGGGTTCAGCGCGCAACGGACCGAGCGTCCGATACCATGATGGAGGGCTGTTATGAAACATGTAAAACAGTTGATGTTTGCCGTGATGTTGATCCTGTGCTTCGCCGCGACGTCGGAGGCGAGGCTTCAAACACAGGTTGTGGAGTACCGGCACGGCGGCGTCGTCCTGCAGGGGTATCTCGCCTACGATGATGCCTTCAAGGGAAAACGACCGGGCGTGCTCGTCGTGCACGAGTGGTGGGGGATCAATGATTTTATCAGAGAAAGGACTGAAAATTTAGCGAGGCTTGGTTACGTGGCTTTTGCGGCCGACATATACGGCAAGGGTGTCCGGCCAACGGATTTCCAGGAAGCGGCGGCGATATCGGGAAAGTATAAGAAGGAGCCTGAACTTCTCCGGGGCCGGGCCAGGGCGGGACTCGCAAAATTAAAATCACTGAAACAGACGGACGGCAAGCGTCTGGCTGCCATCGGGTACTGTTTCGGAGGGACAACGGTCCTGGAGCTTGCCAGGAGCGGCTCCGAGGTGAGAGGTGTCGTGAGCTTTCATGGCGGGCTGGGCACGGAGGATCCTGCCGATGCGAAGAACATGAAGGCCAGTGTCCTCGTGCTACACGGGGCCGATGATCCCCATGTGCCTCCGGAAGAGGTCAGGAAATTTCAGGATGAAATGAGTCAGGCGGGCGTGGACTGGCAAATGATATTCTACGGGGGGGCGGTGCACAGCTTTACGAACCCCGATGCGGGAAGCGACAAGGCAAAGGGCGTCGCATACCAGGAAAGGTCTGATAGGCGTTCCTGGCAGGCCATGAGAAATTTTCTGTACGCCCTCCTGCACCAACCGTCACAGAAAAAAACGTGGTGATGCAATTTCCATCGCGTCGTTGTTGCGTCGTCAGGGCAGGAAATAAAAAGGGGCCCTGTGGTCATTTCAGGTACGAGGATCCATCGTGAAAAGATGTCATCGATGTCAAAAGGAACTGGGTATCACGGACAGGGTGGGACGGGCAGAGACCTGCCCGTCCTGCGGTACCGATCTCAAGAGCTGCAAGAACTGCGCGTTCTATGACACGGGCTCCTATAACCAGTGCCGTGAGATTCAGGCCGAGAGGGTTCTTGAAAAAGAGCGGAGCAACTATTGCGATTATTTTCTCTTCCGGGATTCCTCACGCAACATGCATACGCAGGACAAAAAATCTGACCTCAAAGGCCAGCTTGACTCTCTGTTTAAGAAATAGAAGCATCGATGGTCAGCGGTAGCGCCGTGTTTTACAGGTGCGGCGGCGGCATGGTTCTACTCAGCCGTTGAAATATTTTTTTATCAAAACAGAGAGACGGTCGTTCGAGTAAGAGAGAAATAAAAAAATTTATTTTTGCAGAAAAAGCTTGAAATGTAATTTTATTTCGGCTAAAAATTCCACAGCACGCAACAGACGAGGACCGTATGGCTAAAACAAGGAAAGGTGATACATTCACCTGCGATGTATGTGGCCTTGTAGTCGCCGTTGACGAGACGGGTGACTACGCGGTTGGGGAAATCATTTGTTGTGACATTCCAATGAAGAAAGGAAAGGCGCTAATGAAAGCAAAGAAAAAGGCGGGTGCGAAAAAAGTAGCCAAGAAAAAACCGGCAAAGAAAGTGGTGAAGAAGGCAAAAGCGAAACCAAAGAAGAAGGTTGCTAAGAAGAAAAAATAAGAAAGCACCAAAGAACTCTTATCTGAATGAGGTGTTGAGCTGGTCAGAGAGCCCCGGTCGTTCAAAGATTCGGGGCTCTTTTATCTTGAGAAATGAAATAGGATGGGTCATTCCGTTTGGGGCCTTCACCATTGGCTTCTTCTATTTTCCGAAGGTCAGCAGGGTAAGGCTTGCGAGAGCCTCTTCGAGCGGCATTTCGTGATTCAGGATATGGAAACGGCGAAAAAGCGCAACGAGGATACAGGCCAGGGACAGGGGGACACAAAGGGGAAAGCCATCATTGGGTTGATGTAAATCATTGACTGTTGGTGATTATTATTTTATAGAAGTAACCTGTTGAGAAGTCATTCCAAGAATCTGCGTGATTTTTTCCGGTCTTTTTTTCAGAATCGATCTTGTGATTTTTGTTTTTTCCTGGGAAGGGGTGAACTCTGAAAGGATATCTTTCAGAGGGTCAAAACACAATTTAAAGATAATAGATGAAGGAGGTTTTCGATGGCTAGCAAGAAATTATTGGAGTTGATGAACATGTCAATCGCGAGGGAGATACAAGTTTCGGTCCAGTATATGTGGCAGCACGTCCAGTGGTCCGGCGTGACGCACTATGCCGTCAAGGACGAACTGAAGAAGATTGCCATAGAGGAAATGAAACACGCCGAGGCGATTGCTGAAAGGCTCTTCTACTTGGGTGGAATCCCCACGACGAAACCGGATCCCATCTTTGTCGGCAAGACCATTAAGGAGATGCTGAAAAAGGACCTGAAAGACGAGGAAGGCGCCGTCAAACTTTACAGACAGGTCGTGACCTTGGCAGAGAAGGAAGGCGATATTACAACGGCACAAATCTTCAAGAAGATTCTGCAGGACGAAGAGGAGCATCACGACACCTTCCAGAGCCTCCTCGAGGGGATGAAATAAAAGAAAAAGCCAGATCCTCTTCGGGCTCCCATCAGAGGGAGAAGGCTGTAAGCATTCGAAGCCCACTTCAGGTGGGCTTCGCGCGTTTTTCAGTCCGAATGAACATGATTCATAAAGGGAAGGCATATGGGACGCGCCTCCCATCCCGCCAGGGCATGGAGCCCCTTTTGTTACCATCACCATAAAATCAGTTTGACAAATAATATTTTGTGTGCCAAGTAATTCACTGGAGCGGTTTCCTTATGAAAAAAGACGATCGGTTGATTTATCTCATCTTCACCGCCCAGCAGAAGCTGAGGACTTACATGAAAAACGTCCTGGTGAAGGAGAACGTCAAGGTGACGACGGCCCAGGCGGGGATCCTTTTTCTCCTCAAGCAGAAAAACCGACAGTCGATGAGCGAATTGAGCCAGGTATTGTCCGTTGACAATTCAACCCTTACAGGGCTGATCGACCGTCTGGAAAGGTCAGGTTTTGTCCGGCGGAATTCCAATCCCGGCGACCGAAGGGCCTTGAACATCGACATCACGGAAGCCGGCATCAGAGAACTGGAAAAAGCCAAGGCCGTCATACGGAGGATCAATGAGGAAATCAAAACGGGCTTTACGGAGCAGGAAATGGAATCTTTCAAGAAAATCCTCCAGCATTTTACATTGAAGTTCAACACAAGTGCCGAGAAATAACGGGTCGGATGCATGATATGAAAGAGAAGCACGTGCATCTCCAGGAAAAAATAACACAGTTTGCCGAGCGGGAGGTCGCTCACAGAAAAGACCTTTCAGATTCCGATGTCTTTCCGGCGGATCTGTGGAAAAAAATGGCCGAGGCGGGCCTCCTTGGACTGAGCATACCGGAGATCTACGGCGGAGCCGGGGAGGATTATTGGTTCATGACGGCCGCGCTGAAATCCTTCGTTCAGGGCGGGCGAAACATGGGCATGGCCCTTTCCTGGATGATCCACCTGCTTGTTGCACGTTTTTTTATCTTATCTTTCGGCCAGGAGGAACAAATCGAGGCGTACCTGAAACCCATGGCAAGGGGTGAGTTGACCGGTTCTATCGCCATATCGGAACCCGGGACCGGGGCGCACCCGAAACACGTGAAGACCACGGCGCAGAGAAAAGGCGACCGGTATGAGATCACCGGTGAAAAGGCCTATCTGACAAACGGCACCTTTGCCGATTTCTTCATGGTCTTCAGTGTGACAGGCCTTTCGGGAAACCATAAGGCGTTCACGTTCATCATCGTTCCGCGTGATGCAGAGGGCGTTCATCCGGGTCCTCTGATGAAAATCGATTTTCTGAAGCCGTCACCCCATTGCGGGGTCCGGTTCGATCACTGTGTGGTGCCCCTCTCAAATCAACTGGGTCAAAACGGGACGGCTTACGAAAGGATGTCGAAGCCCTTCAGACCCCTCGAGGATACCCTTTTGATGGGACCCGTCATGGGTGGTATGTACTTGCAACTGGAAATACTTTTGGGGCTCATTCAAAAAACGGGCCTCCGCGATAGCGAGGGCCTGAAGGAGAAGCTCGGGGAGATTCAGATATCCCTCGAGGCCGTCGACGTGATCGCAGGGGAGGCAGCGCGGATCTGTGATATCGATCCGGCATCCGGAGCGCTGGATACTTTGACGGCGTTTATGAAGATCCAGTCGAAACACGTCCAGGCCCTTATTGTCTCCGTTGCGTCCGGGCTGGGCATCGCCGAAGACCCGGCGTTCAACAGGATCAGTTATGATCTTCAGAAGACCGTTCAACTGGCAGAGCATGTGTCAAAAATCAAAATGCAACACAAGGGGGATCTTCTCCTTTCCAAGGGGTCAAAAAATGAAAAATTTTCACGATGAAAAGTTTTCTTCGATCGAAGTTGTACAGCGGGAGTTCAAACAGGCCGGGTACATTTGCAGCAGGCAGATTGCCACGACGGTCTATCTCGCCTATCATCTCTGCAAGCCGATCCTCGTCGAGGGTCCTGCCGGTGTCGGAAAGACGGAACTGGCGAAGACGGCGGCTTTATTTCTCGGCGTTCCGCTGATCCGGTTGCAGTGCTACGAGGGTCTTGACGAGTCCAAGGCCCTCTACGAGTGGAAATACGGAAAGCAGCTTCTGTACACCCAGCTGCTTAGAGACAAACTGGATCAGATCATCAAGGGTGAAAACGGACTGGACAGTTCTATCCAGAAGCTGCACGAGTACGATGATATTTTCTTCTCCATGGATTTTCTGGAGCCCAGGCCGCTTTTGAAGGCCATCCAGGAGAAGAGGGGTGCGGTTCTCCTTGTCGACGAGGTGGACAAGTCCGATGACGAGTTCGAGGCCTTCTTGCTCGAGGTCCTGTCGGACTTTCAGGTATCCATACCGGAAGTCGGTACCATCGCCGCAGTGTCCAAGCCGTTTGTTTTTCTCACGAGCAACAACACGCGAGAGTTGAGCGAGGCCCTCAAGCGGCGATGTCTCCATCTCTACATCCCCTTTCCCGATCAAAAGCTCGAGCGGGAGATCGTCAGGATAAAGGTCCCCGATATATCCGAGAAGCTGGAAGCGCAACTGGTCGCCTTCATCCACGAGGTGCGGAAGCTGGATATCAAGAAAGTCCCATCGATCAGCGAATCCATCGATTGGGCCAGAGTATTGATGATCCTCCACGTCGATAAATTGAACTATGATCTCATCCATGACACGCTCAACACCTTTGTCAAGTTCGAAGAGGACGTCAAACTGGTGAAGGAACAAATTCGAGGCATGGCCGAAAAGGCCCTGAACGTAACCTGATTATGGACAGGATTCTTGAAACCTTTATTCTGGCACTCCGTGGCTCCGGTGTCCGGGTCTCGGTCGCCGAAAGTATTGATGCCATGCATGTCACCGATTTGATCGGTTACGGTGACAGAGGCACCCTGAAAAGCGCACTTTCGGCGGCGCTGGCGAAGACCCTCACGGAGAAAGAGATCTTTCATTTGACTTTTGATCGGTTTTTCTCGACCGACGTCCCCTTTGATCATGCTTATGATATTGAGAACGGCATGAAGGGAGAGCCCGATGAGGCGATCCCGCTTATCGCGCAGATGATCATGAGCGGAAATATGGCGGGGCTTGCCGTCGCGATGAGCCAGGCCGCCCTGTCCGTGGACATCACGGGGATACAATTCTTCACGCAGAAGGGTATTTACGTGAGAAGGCTGATGCAGCAGATGGGTCTCGATGAGCTGAACGACTATATCCGGGAGCTTCGGGCGAGCGGGGACGACGAGTCTGCACGAATCGCAAACACGCTCGAGCAGGGTAGGGCGGATCTCACGGATCGGGCCAGAAACTTTGTCGAGCGCCAGTATGACCTGTATGCGGGGTCCGCCACGGAGGGGATGATTGAAAGCTACTTGAGGAACGCGAGACTCACCAACATCGAGCAGCAACACTACCAGCAGGTCCGGGTCATCATCCGGAAGATGGTCAAGAACCTGCGCGATCTTCACACGAGACGCAAAAAGGGGGCCAAACGGGGGCAACTGGATTTCAAAAAAACCATGAGAAGCAACATCGCCTATCAGGGTCTTCCCTTTGATACCCGGTGGAAGATGAAGAAAATAGACCGGCCGAAAATCATGGTCATCTGTGACGTCAGTCGATCCGTCTCGACGATCGTCCGGTTCTTCCTCCTCATTCTATACAGCCTCAATGAATTGATCGAAAAGATCGACACCTTCATATTTTGCTCGAACCTCGTGGAGGCAAGCTCGATCTTCGATCAATATGATCTCGAGGAAGCCCTGGTCCGTCTCCAGACGGGAACCGGCCTCGATATATGGATGGGGAGAACGGACTACGGGCAGTCCCTGCGGGATTTCTGGGAGGGCTGGTCCGGAAACCTGACAAACAAGACGACGGTCATCATCCTGGGGGATGCCAGGAGCAATTTCGGGGAGCCGGAAGTGGGGATACTCAAAAGGATGCAGGAAAGGTCAAAGCGGCTGATCTGGCTCAATCCTGAGTCGCCGTCCCTCTGGGGCTCCGGGGATTCTGAAATGAAACGATACCTCCCCTTCTGTCACATAGCAAGGGAGTGCAACACGCTCAACCATCTCGAAAAGGCGATGCATGCCCTGCTGTAGAGCCCATCGGATATTTTAAAAGATTCTCTCCTTGTCAAACCAGCCCGTCTGCCGTTATCGTCACCAAATCCGATCCGTACTGATTTTAAAAAACAACGTAAAAAACAACTGAAAAGGCAGTGCAATCGTGGTAAATTATTAATTGTCCACAGGCCCTGTTGCCACGCGAAGATCATCGGGGGGAAGCCGCCAGGTGCGTCACGATTACCGGAAAGCAAAACAACTGTCGAGAAAAATATCCTGTGCGGTCGGACCGCCGCGTTTCTATTCTGAAAGACAGCAGGAGGTCAATACGTCCCGCGTTCTTTTTCGCAGCCATCCCCTCGTGAGGCACGGTCTTTCCATTCTCAGGAATCAGGAAGACCATTTCGGGCACGGCATTTTGCACGCCGCACGCGTAGCTGTTGATGCGGGAGCCCTCGTGCTGGTGGAGTCGGAGCGGGGGGGCAACGGGCGGGATGTTGACCGCTTTATGCTTCTTGCCCACCTCGCCGGCGTTTTTCACGATGTGCGAAGATTTGAAAAGCAACATGCAAAAAAGAGCGCGGAGGCGGCCGGAAAAATTCTCAGTACTTCTTTTGGGCTTCGAGAGGCGGAAGTGATAGCCATCACGAAAGCCATAGGCAACCACGAGGCCTTTCAACCGATCGAACCCCTCCAAGATTCACTGGCGCTGCTGATTTCGGACGCTCTCTACGATGCCGATAAGTTCCGCTGGGGACCTGATAATTTCACCGAGATGCTGTGGTCCATGCTGGAAAGGCGGAACGTTCCGATTTCGGCCATCATGGGTCGTTATCTCGAGGGTATGAAGGGTATCGAGAAGATCCGTGGCACCTTCCGGTCACAGTCCGGTAAGGCCTACGGGCCGGATTTCATCGACCGCGGCATGGAGATCGGCAGAAGGCTTTATGAGGAACTTTTGAAAATACAGTAGGGGAGGTAAGCAGAATGTCCGGTTTCATCGGAAATCTCTTCTGGGTCATCATGCTGTTTGTTATTTTTCTGCCCCTCATACAGCAAAAGATGATGAATGGGAAAAGAATGGCGGTGATTCGCGCCCTTGAGCGAAAGAGAAACTCCCGGGTCATTACCCTCATCCATCGGCAGGAGACCATGAAATTTCTCGGTTTTCCCGTGATGCGTTACATCGATATCAACGATTCCGAAGACATCCTCCGGGCGATACGGCTCACCCCCGACGACATGCCCATCGACATGATCGTCCACACACCTGGCGGCCTGGCGCTTTCGACGGAGCAGATTGCTATGGCCATGAAAAGACATAACGCAAAGGTCACCATTTTCGTTCCGCATTATGCCATGTCGGGCGGCACGCTGCTGTGCCTAGCGGCCCACGAGGTGGTCATGGACGAAAATGCAGTTTTGGGCCCGATTGATCCGCAGCTCGGTGAGTACCCGGCCGGTTCGATTCTCAGGATGATCAAGGAAAAGGACCCGAAGGACATAGAGGACAAAACCCTGATCCTTGCCGATGTGGCCAGGATGGCAACCGGTCAAATGAAGGCGTTTGCAAAAAAAATCATGGTTCCGCGTATCGACTTGGAGAGCGCGGAGCGGGTTGCGGGCATTCTTGTCGAAGGGCACTGGACCCATGATTATCCTATCACGTGCGAGGAGGCGAAGGACATGGGACTCCCCATCCGGGTCGGGCTTCCCGAAGAAATTTACGAGCTCATGGACTTCTTCCCGCAGACCATGCAGCGAAGGCCTTCCGTACAGTACATACCGGTCCCCTACAAGAGGTCGGGGGAAACGAGACAGCGGTAAGCATATTCACTCAGGTCGAAAAGTTCAGGAGGCGGAGATATGGTAAAAAATATTCTCGTGGCTGTGGATGGATCAAAAGTGTCAGGCAAAGCCGTTGACTTTGCGATCAGCCTGGCAAGGAGACTGGGCAGCGGTATGACGATTCTCCATGTGATCGACAACAGTGCCTATTTGAGCCGTGCGATGCCCGCATCGGCGATACCAACTCACCTGGTGGAGCCCGTTGAAGATTATCTCCGACAGGGTGCCGAAATCTTCATACAAAAGATTAAAAAACAGTGTGAACAACTTGAAATTAAAACAAAAGTAGTGATCAATTCAGGGCATCCAGTCGAGGAAATCCTGAAAGAGGCGAAAAAGTCAAAAGCTTGCCTCATCGTTATGGGGTCAAGGGGGAAGGGGGCGATCAGCTCCGTTTTGGGAAGCGTGACCTTCGGCGTCCTGCATGGCCGGAGCAAGACCGCCGTTCTCGTCGTGCGATAAGTGAGGGTCTTCGATATGGAACGCCAAAAGCCTCTGCAATCGTCGCTGGTGTACCGGAGTCCCGTTTTTGCGGTCTACGAGGAAGAAATCACCCTGCCGAACGGTAACATCGTGAAAGTGAGCCGGATTGACCACAGAAGGACCGTATCGGTCATACCCGTAAAGAATAACGGGTCCGTCGTGATGATCAGGCAGTACCGGCCGGCCATCGGAGATTATCTTCTTGAGATCCCCGCAGGACGGGTGAATAACAAGGGGGAATCCTGTGAAGAATGCGCCCAGCGGGAGATGGCCGAGGAGACCGGGTACCGGGCGAAGAAGCTGGTTAAACTTTTTGAGGGTTACCTTGTCCCCGGATACGGCAACGAATACATGTATTATTATCTCGCCATCGAGCTCTATCGTGAACCCCTGCCGCCGGATGAGGATGAGTACATAGAACCTCTGGAGATGCCGATGGAGACCGTGCTTCAAATGGTCCGGAAGGCCGGGATCACCGACAGCAAAACAGCTCTCGGAATTTTGATGGCGGCGGATTATCTCGGGCATCACAGGATGCTGCCGTGAAGGGCCCGGAGGGATGGTCACGGATAGGTAGGGATGAAAAAGGCCCGGGAAAATTCCGGGTGTCCCCTGTCCGTCGGGCATCCCCGATGTGCCATAGCGTGCCGATAAAAATCAACTTTTTCTGCTTGTTTTGGTCAAAAATGTCGAAATCCGTTGCTTGACGTTCTTCTTGCGGCATTTGGGGCAGGCGACCTTTTTCTTGTCGTGTTCATAAATGCTCATGATCAGGGTAAACTTGTGCTTGCAGTCACCACAGAGATACTCGTAAGTCGGCATTTCACATCCCTCCTTTGATAGACAATTTCATAACAGGTTCGGAAACCGAATACGGGTAAGATGAAGTACGTCTCCCCTTGCATTTGGCGTCATCGTGTTTGTTTTTTTACATAACTGACCCCTCCGGGTCAAGAATGATTTTAAGCCTCGAACCGATCGAGCTATATTCGGAACTTTAGCGAAGGGATCGGCGGGAAGGAAGTGACGCAAAATGAAATCCGTTGAATAACCCCGGCGGCGAACGATAGCTCACAAGCCCGTTCGAATTTTAAAAGAAATGTTCAACAGGTTGAAAGAAGCGATGAAAAGAATTTTTTATGGGGCATAAAAAAACTTGTGCTTCTTTTTCGTCAGAGTAACATGTCCGGAGCACAAGAGGAACCCTGGCATTGAAGAGGAGGATTGAATATGGGCAGTCAGAATCTAAAAGAAGCGGCAGAATTCATTTATCAAAATCTCAGACTGAGGACATTCCCCGTCGCCGTCAAGTTCCTGAAAAATGCGTCTGAGTTTCCCGAGAAAACAAGGCAGCCGTCATCATTTCTGGGAAAAAGGGTGACCATCTGTCAGGCCGTGACCATGGCGAGACTTTACGGCTGGACGTTGGGAATTACGAAAGCCGACTTGATCTGTGTCCCGGCAGCGCTGGCTTTCGGCCTCAGCGAGACGGCGGACCCGGACGCGGCAATTATTCGTCTTTTCTGCGCCGGGAATTACTCGAAAAACGATGAGGCAGCGCGTAGGGAGGCATCCTCCATCAGAAAACTCCCCAAAGGGGCCTACGGGGCCCTGGTAATCGCGCCGCTGGCGCGAGCAGCCTTTGAACCGGATACGATCGTAATCTACGGGAACCCCGCGCAGGTCATGAGGGCGATCCAGGCCTGGGTCTATCAGGAGGGAAAAAGAATCCAGGGCAATTTCGGCGGTAAGGTGGAATGCGCCGAGTATCTGATGGTGCCTTTCAAGGAAGGTGTTCCCAGGGTGGTCGTCCCCGGGATGGGAGATCGCATCTTTTCCCTGACCCAGGATGACGAGATGATCTTCTCATTACCTGCCAAGGGCTTGAGTGTCTTTCTGGAAGGATTGAGGGATGCCGGCAACAAAGTCGGTGCCCAGTACCCGGTGCCCTTCTTCCTGAATTTCGAACCTCAGTTTCCGAAGTCATTCGTGGCAATTGGGAAAGAGGTGGGGCTTTTCTAGTCTCAATGACAGAAGGGGCTCCTTCACTTCAAAACCTGGAGCCCCCTGGATGTCGATCATCGACAGAGGGGAAGCCCTTTACTCCCTTGGCCAGACCTTCTTGAAAGCCGTCTTCGGGAAGAAACAGTAGGGGCATTCATCCGGCGGCTCTTGGCCCCTGTGGACGTAGCCGCACATGCGGCAACGCCAGGCGGTCTCGCCGGGTGTTTCATGGACATCCAGATGCCCGAACTGAGGGAAATCCTCGAGGGCAGGCATGATGGGCTTGTAACTCTCGAAGGCAAATCGTGACACGACAACACGCTGGACTTCGCTCGTGCCCTCGTAGATTCTGAGTAGCCGCACGTCCCTGAACAGTTTTTCAATCGGGTACATCCGCGTGTAACCATAGCCGCCGAAGATTTGAAGGGCTTCGTCGACGACCTCGAAAGCGGCCTCCGTGGCATAGAACTTCGTGATGGAAGCCGTGATCGTCGGGTCCTTGACGGAATCCGCTTCCCAGGCCGCTTTCCATGTCAGCAGACGCGCCGTTTCGACCTTCTGGTACATCTCGGCTATCTTGAAGGCCACGGCCTGGAATTCCTTGAGGGGGAAGCCGAAGGCACGGCGCCGCTTGGCATAATCGATCGCGAGCTCCATGGCGGTGCGGGCCGCTCCGACACCGAAGGAACCGATAATCGGCCGGGTTCTCGCGAAGGCCGTCACGGCCATGTAGAAACCCTGCCCGGGCTCCGCCAGCACGTTTTCCTTGGGAACCCGGGTATTTCTGAAATGAATACCCACGGTGTTCGAGCCGCGTTGCCCGAGCTTCGGGATATGCCGTCCCGTGGAAATACCCTCCCAGCCTTTCTCGACGAGAAAGGCGCAGATGCCCTTGTAACCCGCCGTGGGGTCGACCGTTGCGAAGATGGAGTAGTAATCCGCGAACCCGCCGTTCGTCATCCAGTATTTCGTGCCGTTGAGGATGTAATCGTCCCCGTCTCTGTCCGCCCGGCAGCGGATGCCGGCCACATCGGAACCCGTGGTCGGTTCAGAGGTGGCAAAGGAGATCAGTTTGAAGTCCTTTGCGATGATGGGGAGATACTTCGCTCTGGCCTGTTCATTCTTCGTGAGCAGAAGCGGTTCGACACCCAGCGAGTTGTCAAAGATGGACGTTGCGAGACCGGCACAGGCGGCGGAGATCTCTTCTACAATCAAAGCGCACTCCATGAGACCGTAGCCCGGCCCGCCGTATCTCCGGGGTATGGTGACGTTCATGATCCCCATGTCGAAGGCTTTTCTTAAAATGAAGAGGGGCAGTTCATCTTTTTCATCATAGCACCATGCTATAGGCAAGATCTCTTTGAGGGCAAACGTTCTTGCGGTCTCCTGGATCTTCATCTGTTCGGGAGAGAGGGAAAAGTTGATCATGTCGACACCTCCAAGAGATCATTATGTGTTCAAGCGCGTGGATTAAAGGTGGACCGGTCGCATCAAGAGATTGAATAGACTAAAAACCGGGCAACGGCAAGGGAAAAAGAAAAATTGTTCCGGTATTTCATTTTTAATTGAAAAAAAGCACGGCCTGACCGTGGGGATGAATTTTTGGTCAACCTTCACCGTCATTTGTGGTATATAAAGCGGCAGACAGGATAAACGAATTGTCAGTGAAAGGAGCTTCAAATGTCTATCTACCTGTATCTTCTTATCGGTATTATCATCGTCGTGGCTGTCGTCATGATCCTGCGAGGTAAAAAAATAAGTCGTTGAGATAGACACCCGATTCGGGGAGTCACTTCTGCGCCCGTCGCGCCCCCTTTCTTTCATCCTTGATTGGCGTGCCGTTTCTTTTCCGGCGGGAGCGTTGCCCCGCCAGTCTGAACGGGGGGCGGTTATCCCCTGCCGATCAATCACCCATCGAGCTTTTCGCCGAGGCTCCTGACGGCTATTCTCATCGGTATGACGAAAGACATGAAACAGAGAATCATGCCCGCTGAAAATGATCCCGCGAGCCATATCCATTGTGACATCGAAAGGCTCGCCCCGCGCATCCCCCCCATGAATATCGTGTAAACCGGTCCCGCCTCCAGGGCAATCACCAAAGCGATGAACCCGGCACAGAGCGTCATGTAAATCAGTCCGCCCAGGCTTGTCACGGACTGGGCCGGATTTTCGGAAGAGAAATCCGGGTAGAGGGTACCGAGACACAGGGCCAGCGAAACGACACCGGGTGCCAGGAAGAGCATGGTTATGACTGAAAGGGTCATCATAAAGGGGGTGACCCGCAGAAGGATGTTTGTGGCAATGATGAGGAGCTCAGAAAGAAGAAGCAGGGGGATAAAGTAGATGAAAAACTTGATCCACAGATAGGTTCCGGCTGACAGGGGGGCTGATTTCACGATCCAGAAGGCGCCGCCTTCGATACTGATCGCCGGGAACACGAAGCGAGCCGAAACCGCCGTCAGGACGAAGGCCGCGAGACCCATATTCAGGAAGGAAAAGAGGTTCTGGAGATAGACGATTTGAAACGGCGCCCTCTCCAACGGAAGGACGGAGAAATTGTAGAGATAAAGAACGATGAGCGCCGCCAGGAGGAATATCTGGGGCCACTGTGTCTGATCCCGCAGGAAAGTCTTGATTTCTTTGAGGACAAAGGCCCTCACGGGACCGGGAAGCCATTGGAGCGGACTGGGCCATCGAAGTCTTCTCAAAACCGGAAATCCCGGTCGTTTTCCGTAAACGGTCTGGGCCCTGGAGAGGCCTTTGAGATAGAGCGGCCCTGCGATCCACGCGGTGAGGTAAACCAGGGAGCCGCAGAAACTCCAGGACAAAGCGGTGTGAAAAAGGGCCTTTCCGGTGGCGCCGGAAAGGGCAGACCGGATGCTGTCGAAAAACCACGTGGTGGGAAGATACGGGTCGTTAGCCATTTCCATGTTCTTGAAGTAGACAAGAAGGGTCGCGAAGGATTCGGGATTTGCGAATTGCTCGGGCCGCATGAGACGGAAGGAAATGAGAAGAAGGAGGAAGACCAAAATACCCAGCACGAATGACAGACTCCTCATGCGGCCCGCGGGGAGGATCGGGGCGAAAGCCAGAACCAGCAGGATGCTGAGCGTCGTTGCAATGAGACAGAAAGGAAGGATGTGCAGAAGCAAAGTGATGTAGAACAGGGCGCCTGCCTTGTAAACGACGCCGTAGGACAGAAAAAGAGGCAGGCTGTATGCAATGACCATCCAGGAACTGTCAGCGGAGGCCTCGAGCCACCGGGCGAGAAATATCTTTTCTGAAGGCACCGGTAGAGAATGGACGAGGGGCAGATCCCTGCTCAGGTAGAATTTGGAGAGCGCTGTGAGAAGGCCGCTGAAGATCAGGAGGGAGAAGAACGTGATGAGGGACATGGCAAGGAGTTTGAAAGCCAAAAGATCGCCGAAAACCTCCACGTTTTTGAAATATCTCAGGACGCGGTAAAAAATGGCGAATAAGCCGGCCCAGAAGATAAGACCCACCATCGCATAGAAAAGACGTACCAGCATCTTCCCACGCCGTTGACCGGAGGCCACCCTGTTTTTCATGGAAAGGATCCGGGGTCTGAGGAGGGTGATCACGTCTTTCATGATGGGACGTCCTCCTCCGTGAGTTTCAGGAATACGGCTTCCAGATCGCTTTCTTGGACGCGGGCCAGCTGTCTCAATTCGCTGAGGTTCCCCGTCGCAATGAGCGACCCCCGGTGGATAATTCCAATTCGGCGGCAGAGGTCCTCTGCCACCTCGAGGGAATGGGTTGAAAGGAAGAGGGTGGTTCCTCCGCGAGCCAGACGGCGAAAAAGGTCCTTGACGAGTTTAATCCCCGCGGGGTCGAGGCCGACCATGGGTTCGTCGACAATGATGACTCTGGGTTCATGCAGGATGGCCGCACCGATGATCAGGCGTTGTTTCATGCCGTGGGAGTAAGACTCGATCAGTTCGTCAGCCCAGTCCAGCAGGGAAAACATCTTGAGTATCACCTCCGCATTTTTTTCAAAAAGGGCTTTTTCAACACGGAAGAGATCCGCCGTGAATTTCAGAAATTCCATACCCGTGAGTTTTTCATATAAAAACGGGCGATCCGGGATGAAGCCGATCCGTTTTTTGGCTTCAACGGGGTTTGCGGCCATGGAGATACCGTCGATATAAATCTCCCCTTGCGTCGGGAGAATGACGCCCCCCATCATGCGGATGGTTGTGGTCTTGCCCGCGCCGTTCGGTCCGATGAAGCCGAATATTTCACCCTCCGCTACGGTCAAGTTCAGCTCATGGACCGCCCGCAGGGATCCGTAGAGCTTGCTCAGGTTCTTCAGTTCAATCACCTTTATCATCGACGATCTCCAGCTTGATCCTGCCGATCAGACCCGCGAGGTCGACTTGCTGATCCGTCCCGCGGATCAGTCTCACGTGCGTGACGTCCGCGGGCATCTGCCCCATGGTCGCATCGGCGGTGATCCATTGACCGAGGAACAAGACATTCCAGGCATGATAATAAAATTGTCCCTTCTGATAAACGAGCCCGGCCTCGACCTGCGCCGGAATGCCGGCGGCGCGGGCCAGCGCGGCGAGGAGCACCGCGTGTTCGTTGCAATCTCCCCTCTTCAGGCGCAGGGTTTCGAGGGCGTTTGGAATGGAAAGAACAGGCCGCTTTTCGATGTTTCGATAGATCCAGTCGACAAGCTTCCGGGCCTTTGTAGCCGCGTCGTCTTTTACGGAGACAATGTCACGCACTTTCTTCCGAATCTCCGGATGATCCGCCTGAATGATGTAGGTCGGCACTAAATAAGGTTTCAGAAGATCGTCGTCCGCTCCACCCGCAGCCGCCGTCGCTGAAAGGGGGATCAACTCTTTTTCGATGTGGAGGACGCCATCCCGGAAGGACTGGCGACCTCCGGTTATGGATCCGAGTGGTGATGCAGGTCCCTCGACTCTCAACGTCAAATGCCGGAGTGCTTCCGGGCGGGAGATGATGCAGTTGGAGGGAATGGACACCAGGCGGGTGAGATCCGCCAACTCACCGGAAGGAGCCAACTGGAGTGCCTCTTCTCTGGAAACTTGCTGCAGGGTCAGACCTAGGAGGCCTTCTTCCTTCAAAACGACGCCGTCCTCGCCAGTCCAGGCATACTGGGGTGCGCCCATGAAATCGACGGACCATCGGATGGCCTTTTTCTCCTGACCCATCATGGTTACGGGATCGTGGCCCATCATGGTGATCTTCACCGATCGCTGTGTGGCCGTAGCGGGATCGAAGAACTGGAAGGTCCTGCTCTCCCCGGGTTTAAGTCCCGCTTCGGTAAGCGAACTGAAGAGATCGATGGGAAGGTATATGTCGTGCTCGAGCGTGATGCGGGTCTTTCTGTCAAGGTCTTTCGAACCGGTGAAGAGGGTCATCGTATTTCCGCTCCGTATGCCGAGTGCCCTGAAACGGAACAGGTTTGACTGGAGATCGAAATCAAAGGAGGAAAGGGTGAAATCGGGAAAGAGGATGCCTTCCGTCTTGAACCTCACGTCCTGGACCATACCCATCGTATTCAATCGAAGGAAAGCGGATTCCAGAACCCGGTGGCCCGTCGATGTTCTTGAACGCTGCCGGTGGACATAACCGATTTGCTGACCCTGCAGAAAGACACCCATCCAGCTCTCGTGATCTGTCTGCGATTGGACCTTGTCCAGGGGTTCGACATTCACCGGGGGCGTCTGACCCGTGAAAGCGCCCAGACGTATCGCCATGAGAACGGCGAAGCTCAAAACAAAGAGGATGCCGATCAGCCGGTGAAGCTTTATTTCCCTGAATACGGTGCTCAAGATACTTCCTCTTGCTGTGATTCCCGGGTGTAACGTCCGAAGAAAAACCCGGTTTCTTCGCTTAAACCGGGTTTTTCTTGGCTTAAAAAGGACAGCGGGATGGACGTCTTAAAAGATCACTTTTTTGCTTTACCGGGCCCTTTTTTCTTTTCGGAAACGGCTCTGTCCTTCAGCCAGTTGGCCACTGTCGGGGGCATTTCTTTCTGGGCCTTGGAACTGACATACATGCCGATGTGACCGACGGCGTAGGCAACCGTTGTCACATCCTTCGTACCCACGAGATCCGCCAGGGGCTTCGAGCAGTAGGGCGGCACGAGGTGATCCTGTTCCCCGAAGAGGTTGAGGACCGGCATGGTGATGTTTTTGAGATCGACCTTCCGGCCTCCCAGTTTGAACTCTCCCTTGCAGAGCAGATTCTGCTGAAAAAGATCCTTGACAAATTTCCGGAAGGTCTCACCGGCCTGATCCGGGGAATCGAAGATCCACTTCTCCATGCGGAGGAAGTACTTGACGGTCTCGGGATTGTCGAGCCTGTCGATGAGACCGACATACTTGTCGATGACCAGCTGAAAGGGTTTGAGCCAGAGAAACCCCAGGTTCAAAAATTCGCCGGGGACGTTTCCGATGGTGTCCACCATCAGATCCACGTCGAAGGATTTCGACCAGACCTGAAGAAGCCCGTCCTGCGTATCGAGATCAATCGGCGCCACCATGACGACGAGGTTCTGGACCTTTTCCGGGTGAAGGGCCGCATAGATCGTGGAAAAGGCGCCGCCCTGGCAGACCCCCAGGATGTTGACCTTGTCCTTCCCCGTTCTGTCCCGGACGAAATCAACGACATTATTGAGGTATCCGTCGAGGTAGTCCTCCATCGTCTGGTACTTGTCCATTTTCGAGGGATACCCCCAATCGATGACGTACAGGTCAAGACCCTGGCCAATGAGCTTGCGGAAAAGGGAGAGGTTGTCCTGGATGTCCATCATGTACTGCCGGTTCACCAAAGCGTAGACAATCACAACCGGGACCGGACAGATGTCTTCACCTTCCGGCTTGAAGTGGAAAACCTGTACCTTGTCCTCGCGATAGACCACCTCGCGCGGGGTAACGCCTTCCTCCATATCCTTGATGTGCATCATATTCTCGAAGCCCTTGAGGAGCTTCTGCTGTACCCTTGCGCTTTCCTTCATCATCGCTTCCATGACGTTCTCAGCCATTTTCTCCCCTCCTCATTTCGTCCAGGCCCTTGATGGATCATATATCCTTTGTCCTTAAGCAGGTTTCTTTCTCCTGTCTTTCGCCTCCATCTTTTTTTCGAGATCCCGGATGACCCGTTTCTGATTCCGGACCTCCCTCCTCAGGTCCCAGAGCGTCTTGTAGACCTCGTCCATATCCTTTTTGCCCGGGATATTTGTGAATTTCAAAACATGATCTGTCAGGTCGTCAAACCATTTTCGGAAAAGAAGACCCCGGCTGATCATTTCCTTCGACATCGTGGCGAATTCCTCGGAACTGAGAAGATCATGGTAGGTCTCCTCGTTGACGGTCCACCACATGTGATAGAAAGCCTTGAAAGTCTCCGGGGAGGCCTCCTGGCCGATAAATTCCGACGAACGCTGATAGACCTTTTCCGCCGCCTTGAGGCCCGTTTTGTACAGCATGGAACTGAAAGCGTTTTTGGCCGTGTTGAAACGGGCATAGGCGTGGATCGTCTGGCCGATCTTCTCGTTCAGCGCCTTGAAATATCCGAAAGAGGGGGCTATCATTGCCCTGCCCACGGTATCTTCGTAATTTTTTGAAAAGATTCCGCCCAGATCCAGGACGGCCGAGGTATCCCCCCTCGATATCTTCTGGACAATGTCAGGCATCTGGGCCACATTTTTCAAAATGGGTTCCACCAGACTCCACGTGAGATCCGATGCCGATAGGGTTGTTCCTTCAAGCGTTTTGCCAAGGCTTTCCTCGTCACCTGCCGGTCTGCTTCCCCAGAGCGTTTTCATGAACTCCTGGTAATTCTTCATCCAATTGTTCCGGAGCACGTTGATTTCCTCCACCGTGAGGGTCTTTCCCACGGGAACGGACTTCAAAATGCCCGTCGATTTCGCCCAAAAGTTCAAGAGGTCCATATAGACTTTCGATGAGCTCGCAATCCGGTTGTAGACCAATCTGCCCACACCTTCTTCTTCCCGTTTTGTGGGAAGGTCGGAAAGAGACCTGGACCACTGCTCATACAGGCCGCCCGGCGAAAAGGGCAGTTTCATCCATTCCCCGGGCGGGGCCGGGGAATGCATCATCTTTCCCAGGGATGACGCCCATTCCTTCATGAGGCTTTCCTGCATTTTCAGCCACTGGGCCATCCATTCACCCGGCTTATCCGTTGTGCCAGCCATAAGTCATCCTCCTTGAGATATTAATTAAAAAATGCCTGAAGCGCCCTTCATGATTCTCCCGTCTTTTCTTTTTCAGAAGCATCCTTGATTTTGCCGAATTCCGCCAGCCATTCCATGTGCGCCGCCATGGCCTTCCGGGCCAGTTCGAGCCAGGGGTTCATGGCCTCCGGAAAAACCTTGAGACCCGCCATCCCCTGAACGAGGTTCTCCAGGGTTCCCCGCAACTGTTCACATTCTTTCTCCAGGGCCATGACTTTCTTTTTCAGCTCCTCGTGATCCTTCTTGGGTACGGCATCAAAGAAGACCAGCCACTCCCTGTAAAATTCGTCCATCTTTTCGGAAGAAAGGGGATGGGGTGTGAGCGTGGGCATGAGTTCGGACATTTTTGATACAAAAGTCTTGTCCGCACCCGTGAAGGCTGTCATCTTCTCCATCGTCTGAACATTTTGTGAGTAATGGATGAGCGCCTCACCCATCCATTTCAGGAAACGGGGATCCATAGACTCTCCCTCCGATGTATTCGACGATCAGCCCATCAGCGCGCCGAGGTCGACGTGCGTTCTGACCAGATCGGCCAGCAGGGCAATTTTATTTTCGTCCCGCGGCGTGAGAAGCGGATCAAGCCCTTCGATTTGCTTGGCCAGGGCGTGGACACTCGACGCGACGAGAAGAAGCGGTATGTGGCGTTCCTGGGCCATGGCGATGAGATTATAGGCCGGTACAATGTTGTCCGCAACAATGATTCCGGCCGAGCCGGACTCCAGGGCGGCCACGATCACATCGGCACTGTTTCCCGATGTGACGACGAGTTTGTTTTCCTGCTTGAAGAGAGGGTCTTTCATGACATCGCTCGAAAAGACGGTCTCCACGTAAAGCCCCCCCACCTTACGGTCCAGGTCGTCCTCACCTGCCAGGGTCTTTGCAAAGATCTGCTCCACGAGATAATTGAGGGATAAAAAGGTGAGTTCCTGGCGATAGGGAAGGGTGCCCAGGACCCTGATGCCCATTTTTTGAATCTGCTGCAGGTGGATATTCCTGAAATCATCCAGGTTTGAAATTTTGTTGATGACTACCCCCCTGAAGCGGGGATCCTGGATGTCAATGTGTCTCCGGGTGAAGACGATCTCGTCCATGACGGCGTACTCATCGCCGCTTACCACCAGCACCAGGCCGGCATCGGCATACTTGAGGAGAGAAAGGGCGTCCAGGTTGACCGAGGCGCCGTAGACGAGGTCTTTACCCGCCTCCAGGAAAAGGAGGTCCCTGTTTTTACCGGCCTGTTCCGTGATTTCGTGAAGCTTCCCTCGGGTGGTCTCCTCGTCGAGCATAAAGCTCATTTTCGAATGTTGAAAGCCGATGCTCATATCCGACGGGCTCTCTTCGAGTCCAAATATGTTTGTCATGAGGGCGGCGTCGTAATCCCAGAGCCTTTTTTTGCGGTAGAGAATACGGTAGCCGAAAGGTTTCAGGTATCCGAACTTCCTTTTCAAAACCTTACAAAGACCCACGAGCAAACTCGTCTTTCCGGCATTTTCATGAACCGAGGCAACGATAAGTTTTTTCATATGTTCTCCTCTCGCGATGAACCGGCGATCTTTCTGCTAGTCCGGGGATCAAAGCGCTTGGTTCTCACCATACGACTGTAAGGGTCGTCATTTGTCTCAAGCAGAATTCCTACGACGGTGATGGCCCCTGGTTCTGTCATACACTATCAGGGGTATTATCTCAATATCGGAAATGCCCCGGAGTGCTCTGTTGCGATGGTCTCCACACCACCCCTCATCAAGCGTTTTCCGGGAATAAAGAAAATGAAAAACCGATGCAACTGCGCCATTTCATTAGATATCATGGCCTGACCAACATTCAAGAAAAATGGAGAAGAGGGAAGAAAATGCCCTTTTTTTCTTGATTCCTGAAACTGTAAACTGTATATTTCATCGCCTTGAGATGGAACAGTCCTGATCGTACTGTAAAGTTCTCATGAACATAGATAAAAAGACCCGTGAGGAGGCCCCATGGATTTCAAAACCCCCGCGAAGGCGTCGATGAGTCAGATGATCGAAAGTCAGATGAAGAGGTGGGAGGTCGATCAGAAGAAAAAGTACAAGAAGCCCATCCGGCCGGTCATTACCATGTCAAGACTCCCGGGGAGCGGTGCCTGGTTCCTGGCCAGGCGTCTCGCCGAGGAACTCAAGATCGATTATTTCGACCGTGAGATCATCGAAGAGGTGGCGAAAAGCGCCAAGGTCAGCAAGAGGCTGATTTCAACGCTCGATGAGCAGGACCGCGGCATTCTGGATGACTGGATCGACGCGTTGGGGGACAGGCATGTGTGGCCCGATGAGTATATTAATCATCTCACGAAAGTCGTGGGGACCGTCGGCGCCCATGGCCACGCCATCATTGTGGGAAGGGGTGCGAGCTTCATCATCCCGCCCGAAGTGAGCCTCCGGGTCCTTGTGGTCGCTCCCTTGGAGGTCCGCATTAACAACGTTGCGGCGTGGTTCAAGATTTCCAAAGAGGAGGCAAAAACGCGTTTGACGAGGGTGGAATCCGGTCGGAATACCTTTATTCGAAAGTACTTCCGCGCCGATCCAACCGATCCGGTACATTATGATCTGGTGATCAACACGCAGAATTTCGACCTGGAGGCCGCAACACGGATCGTGAAGGAAGCCTTCAATGCCAGGCAATGGTATGATTATTCGATACGCTGGCATGATTATTCGGTGGAGGATATCAAGAAAAAATAGTCCGACAGCCGGTCACTCGCGGAATTTCATCTTCAGTTCACAGAGACCTGCGACCGTCCTTCTTTCCATTTCGAAGCCGCCCTTCTCGAAGACGTGCAACATCGCCGCGTTCTCATCGAGGACCTCCGCGGTAAACCCCAGAAGTCCCTGTCGCCTGGCCAGGTAGGTGAGGTAGGACAGCAGTTCCGATCCGATTCCCTGGCCCTGGTAGTCATCCCGGATGGCGAAGGCCACCTCGGCCATGTGTGTGTCGGGATCGGAGAAATAACGCCCCACGCCGACGAGCTCTTCCCTGTCCTCTTTCTCCACGAAAGCAAACATGGCCATCTCCCGCGTGTAATCGATTACCACCAGTTCCTGGAGAAATTCGTGCGGCATGTACTGACGCTTCGAGAGGAACCTCCGGTAGAGGCTCTGATCGGAGAGGGAATAGACGAAGTCTTTCAGCAGGGGTTCATCACTGATTTTGATGGGGCGGAAGAAGATGTTGAGGCCTCTTTTGGTGGTGCGGTAGGTTTCGAGTTCCTCGGGGTACTGGCCGCGATCGCCGGGGATGAAAGCCTGATCGCGATAGATGAGGCCGGCCTTTTTGGCCTCCTCGATGAGCCCGGGCCTGAACTTCGGGTGGGCGATGGCGATGAGCTCCATGGCCCGCTCCCGGATGTTCTTGCCCTCCAGGTAGGCGATGCCGTACTCGGTGACCACATAATGGAGATCGCCCCGGATCAGGGTGGCGCCGGCCCCCTCTTTGAGGAAAGGCACGATCCGGGAGACGACCTCCTCGGCCGCCGTGGACTGAAGGGTCAGGATGGTCTTGCCCCGTTTCGACAGCACGGCCCCCCGCATGAAGTCCGCCTGACCGCCGATGCCGCTGTAGAAGGCCTTGCCGATGGACTCTGCCGTGGCCTGCCCGGTGAGATCGATCTCCAGGGCGCTGTTGATGGCCACCATGTTCTCATGCCGGGCGATGGTAAGGGGGTTGTTAGTGTAGTCGATGGCCTGGAACTCGATGGCGGGGTTATCATGGATGTAATCGTAGGTCTCTTTCCTCCCCATGCAGAAGGTAGCCACGGTCTTGCCGCGGTCGATGGTCTTGCGGGAGTTGTCAATCACCCCTTTCTTCATGAGCTCCACGATGCCGTCACTCAAAAGTTCCGTGTGAACCCCCAGATGCTTTTTGCCCGAGAGGTTGGCAAGGATCGCGTCGGGGATACTGCCGTAACCCACCTGGATGGTGTCGCCGTCCTCGATGAGGCGGGCCACATACTTGCCGATCCGCTGGGCGATGTCGGTGTCGGCCCCGGGACTGTACTCCAGAAGGTGCTCATCGTAGGGGAGGATGAAATCGATGTCGCTGATGTGGATGAAGGCATCCCCGAGCACCCGGGGCATGAAGGTGTTCACCTGGGCCACCACCACCGAGGCCGCCTCCGTGGCCGCCTTCACGATGTCCACGCTGAGACCCAGGCTCAGGCAGCCGTGGTCGTCGGGCGGGGAGGTCTGGATCAGGGCCACATCCACCCGTGCCAGGCCCACGCGAAAGAGTTCGGGCACCCTCGAGAGAAAAACCGGCGTGTAGTCGGCCATCCCTTTGTTGACGGCCTCCCGCGTGCTGTCGCCGATGAAAAAGGAGTTGTGCCGGAAGTTTTGCTTGAACTTCTCACTGGTGTACGGGGCCACCCCGAGGCTTCGAACATGCAACACCTCGGCATCAAAAAAAGCCTTGGGATGGGACTTGACGTAACGGATCATGGCATGGACCAGGTGCTGGGGCTCCGCACAGGCCGAACCGATGAAGATCGTGTCCCCCCGGTGGATGTGGCCGAAGATCACCTCCTCCGAGGCAAACTTCTCCGGATAGGTTTTCTTCCAGTCGTCCAGAGTCTTCATCGAGTGCCTTTCCCGGAAAATCGCAATAGAGATGACCGACGCAACCGCCCAAATCCATTAGACATCATGGCCCCTCCAACTGTCAAGAAAAAGAGTGGGAAGGAGTGTTTGTCCGCGTAATATTTCCTTGACCGCACGAATAATTTTCCCTAAGATTCCCGAGCTTAAAAAAAGACCTGTTTCTATTCCGGAGGTTTCTCGATGAAGATTATTCTTTTAGGCGCACCGGGGGCCGGTAAGGGCACGGTGGCGAAGTTGCTTTCCGATGACGATGGATCCGTTCAAATTTCAACGGGCGACATTCTCAGGGCCGAGGTGAAAGCTCGAAGCCCCCTCGGAAAAGAGGCAAAGTCCTATATGGACCGCGGAGACCTGGTGGCGGATGACCTCATCATGAAGATGATGGAGGAGAGACTTCAAAAACCCGACTGCCAGAAAGGTTTCATTCTCGATGGTTTTCCGAGGACCATCCCCCAGGCCGAGGCGCTTCAGAAGCTCCTCAAAAAGCTCAAGATCCGTCTGGATCTCATTGTCAATCTCGACGTGCCTAGGGACGTCGTCCTCGACAGGCTGACCACCCGCAGGACCTGTGCCAATCCCGGCTGCCAGGAGATCTACAACATCAAGAGCAAACCGCCCACAGCCGAAGGCAAATGCACGAAGTGCGGCAGTCCCGTCGTTCAGCGGGAGGACGAGACGGAGGAAGCCATTTCGTTCCGGCTGGATACCTACAACCAGAAGACCGCCCCCCTCATCGGCTATTACGAAAAGAAAGGACATCTCAGGAATTTCTTTTCCATCAGCAGTCAGCAGACGGTAGAGGAAATCAAGAAGGCATTGAAGTCGGGCCAAAGGTAAAGGGTTCGGAGAGTTTTTTCTTGGCGATTGACTACGACAGAGAACTGAATAAAGAGCAATACAGCGTGGTCATGGCTGAGGGCGGACCGATGCTGGTCATCGCCGGGGCCGGCAGCGGAAAGACCAGGACACTCACCTATCGCGTCGCCCGGCTGATTGACGTCGGCGAGGGTCCCGAGGGGATCCTGCTTGCCACCTTCACCAACAAGGCTGCACGGGAAATGCTCTCCCGGGTGGAAGGGCTCACATCCTTGGATATCAGCAGGCTCTGGGGAGGAACCTTTCACCGGATTGCCAACCGGGTCCTGCGCAGTCAGGGCCACCTTTTGGGTTATAAGCCCCATTACACCATCCTCGATGCCGACGACACCCGTCAACTTCTCAACTCCTGCATTTCGGAACTCCGGATCGATGCCAAGACGGAAAAATTTCCGAAGGGTGACATCCTGGCCGATATCTTCAGCTTTCATTCCAATACTGGAGAATCCATTGATCGGGTCGTCGCCCGCAGGTACCCATTCTTCAGTTATCGTATCGATGAAATCCATCAGGTTTCGGCCTTCTATGGGAGGAAGAAACAGGAGATGAATCTCATGGATTTTGACGACCTGCTTGTAAACTGGTTGAGAGTCCTGAAGGAGTACCCCCGTGTCCTGGACGCCTATGCCGAAAAATTCGTTCATATCCTGGTAGACGAATATCAGGACACCAACGCCCTTCAGGGAGAGATCCTGGATTTGCTCTCATCGCGCCACAGAAACCTCATGGTCGTGGGGGACGATTCCCAGAGCATCTATTCTTTCCGGGGCGCCAATTTTGCCAACATCCTCAGGTTCCCCGAGCGTTACCCCGACGCTAAGCTCTTCAAGCTGGAAACGAATTACAGGAGTACCCCCGAAATTCTGGAATTGGCCAACCTGAGCATACTCAATAACCGGGATCAGTTTCAGAAGGAACTGCGGGCCGTCCGGGGAGAAGGGGTCAAGCCTGTTCTTGTTCCCCTCCGCAATGCCTCCCAGCAGGCCAATTTCGTCTCCCAGCGCGTCATCGAATTGATCATGGAAGGGATCCCGCTTCGCGAGATCGCCGTCCTCTACCGGGCACACCACCATTCCATGGAGCTCCAGATGGAGATGACAAGGCGCGGGATCCCCTTCGAAGTCCGCTCCGGTATCCGTTTCTTCGAACAGGCCCACATCAAGGATGTGACGGCCTTCCTGAGGCTTGTTGTCAATCCCTTTGACGAAACGGCCTGGAAGAGGGTGCTTTTACTCTACGATAAGATTGGGAAGACCACGGCAGAGAAACTCTGGCGTTGGCTTTCCGCCAGGCCTGATCCCCTTGCGGCCATCCGGTCAGCGCAGGCTGCAGGCGTCATCTCCAAAGGGGCACAAGCGGGTTACCAGCGCTTCATCAAAACGCTGGAACACCTCTCCGATCCATCCGTTGGAAGAAGCCCAGGGGCCTGCATCGAGGTGATCCTGGAGTCCTTTTATCGGGATTACCTCCAGACGAACTACTCGGACAGCGTCACGAGGGAAGAAGATCTTTCGCAGTTCGGTCTTTTCTCTGCCCGGTTCAAAGACCTCGAGTCTTTTCTCGGTGAACTTTCGCTTCTCACGAACGTGACGGAAGAATACGAGCCATACACGTCGCGTCAGAGAGAGGAAGATCGGGTGGTCCTCAGTTCCATCCACCAGGCCAAAGGCCTCGAATGGGCAAGCGTCTTTATCATCTGGTGTGCCGAGGGGATGATGCCTCTGGCCAGGGCCCTTCAGGAACCCGGGGGCGAGGAGGAAGAAAGGCGGCTTTTCTACGTGGGGACGACGCGTGCGAAGGATCAGCTCTATCTCTGCTATCCCCTCATGGATTACAGCCGCGGACGGGGATACAACGTTCTGAAAACGTCCCGTTTTATCGAGGAGCTGGAGACGAGAAGGCTCGGACGTATAGAACACCCCTATCAGGAGTGGACCGTTGACGAAACGTGACGATACGGGATGCCGGTCCCGCAGCAGGATAAACCCCGTGCAGGTGTCTTGGGAGGTTTTTGCCCGAGAGTGGCGGACAGATTTTCAAAGAAAAAAGGGCAGCCTTTCTTGAAAGGGCTGCCCTTAATATATGGGTGCTGTTTTCTCTTGTTCACTTTAGAGCCATTTATTCGATTTCATTTTGGCTTCATACTCGGCCTTGAGAGCGAGTTCCGTGGCCTCTGAAATAAGATCCACGTTCTTGGCCCATTCCTCGAAGCGAATGTCCACACCGAAGATGCCCACCATCTCGTCGTGGTCGTCGATGATCGGGCCGGAAACGGTGATGCAGAGGGCCCCCGTCATCTTGGAGATGTAGAAATCGGTGACATGGATCTTGCCCGTCTCTCTCGGTTTCAGGAACCATTCACGGTTCGAGTAATCCGTGCCCACACCGAAATTTTCAAAGCGGGGCCTGTCGGCGATGTGTGTGATGTTTTTCGTCGTCTTCTTCCCGTTCATATCGACGACGTAGGCGAACTGGATCGACGGGTTTTCATCGATGAATTGCTGCATGATCGGTTCCTGCTGTTCCGGGGTCATGGACTTCATGACGGGGTGATCGATGACCTGTTTGACCACCTCGACGGCTGCCTGGGCCGCCTTGTATTTGATCTTTTCAAGGTCGGACATGAAGAGTTCCGGCAGGAACTTCCGGACGACTCTTTCCATCTCTTCCGTGGAGATGCTCGTCACCCTTCCGTCCTCGTATTGCTTCATCACCCACTTATAGATCTGGGAGACGCTCGGATGCCTTTTGTCGACCTCATCGCTCCCCTTGAGACCGAGTCGACTGTTGACCCAGTGGACAATGCCGGATTTGCCGGATTTGTCCGTCATCTCGAGGGTGATGGGTCGCTTGAGGATCTTGGTCGTGTTGAAGATGTTGTAAATTTCTTCGTTCTTGATGAGGCCGTCGGCGTGTATGCCGGCCCGTGTCGTGTTGAAATCCTGTCCGACAAAAGGATAATTATGCGGGATCTTGATGCCCATTTCCTTCTCGATGTACCGGGAGATGTCTGTGATGGTCGTGGTGTCGATCCCATCGAGGGTGCCCCGGAGGCCCAGGTACTCCACGATCAGGCCCTCAATCGGAGGATTGCCGGTCCTCTCCCCGAGCCCGACGAGGGTCCCGTTGGCGGCGCTGCAGCCATAGAGCCAGGCCGTCGTGGCGTTGATCAGGGCCTTGTGGAAGTCGTTGTGGCCGTGCCACTCGAGGAGATGCCCGGGGACACCGGCGTCCTCGATGAAGGCCCTCACCAGCTTGTCGACACTCCTCGGGAGCGACGCGCCCGGATAGGTTACGCCGTAGCCCATGGTATCGCAGAGACGGACCTTGACGTCGATGCCGCTCTGCTCCCGTAATTTCATCAGTTCGATGGCAAAGGGGATGCAGAATCCGTAGATATCCGCCCGAGTGATGTCCTCGAAATGGCAGCGCGGCCTGATCCCCTCGTCCAGGATGGCCTTGATGATCCCGAGGTAACAGTTCAGGGCCGTTTTACGGTCCTGGTTGAGTTTCAAGAAAATGTGATAGTCCGAAACCGAGGTCAGGATGCCGGTCTCTTTGAGTCCCATCTCCTTGACAAGAAGGATGTCTTCTTTCTGGGCCCTGATCCAGCCCGTCACTTCCGGGTAGGGGAGCCCCAGCTCGAGGCATTTCGAGACGGCCTCCTTGTCCCTCCTGCCGTAGAGGAAGAATTCGGTCTGGCGGATGACCCCTTTCGGCCCCCCCAGTTTGCTCATGAGCGTGTAGAGATCCACAACCTGTTTCACCGTGAAGGGTGCTCTCGCCTGCTGTCCGTCTCTGAAGGTTGTGTCGGTGATGAAGATATCATCGGCCGGGCTCATCACGGTTAGCTTGTGGTCGAAGACGATGCGGCACACTTCGTCGTAGGGGAACACATCCTTCTGGAGATTCGGCTCCTGGATGTCTTTCAGTTCGTACTGCCAGAATTTCGTGTGCTCGTGGTCGAGAACCTTTCTTTCTTTATTCCATTTCGCCATCGGCTGACTCCATTTACTCCTCCCGGGTTGTCCCTCTGGAGATTTAAAAAAGGGCTTCGAGAGTGATTGTTTGACCTAAAAAAAGAAGGGCACAATCAAATGACCTGTGCCCTTCTTCGCTGGTTTGTGTCGGAATATCACGGAGAAGACACAGGCGTATACCTCCTGGGCTTTTCTGCGCGAGGCTGCGGTATCGCTCTTTTTATGGCTGCTTCTCGCATATAAATAAAATAATTGCAAATGGATTACCATCCATAAGGCAGGATGGACTTTTTGTCAACAAAAAAGTCAGGACTCAACCTCAACGTGCCCGGGAGTCATACGATTTTTAGCGAAAGCTCCATGAGCTGTTCAATACTCACCGGGGAGGGCGCATCGGTCATGAGATCGGCAGCCTTCTGCGTCTTAGGGAAAGCGATGACATCGCGTATGGACTCCGCGCCGGTCATGAGCATGATCAAACGGTCAAGACCGAAGGCGATGCCCCCGTGAGGCGGCGTGCCGTATTCCAGGGCGTCGAGAAGGAAGCCGAACTTGTTCCGGGCTTCTTTCTTGGAAAGCCCGAGGGTTTCAAAGATCATCTGCTGCACCCGGTTCTGGTGGATGCGGATGCTGCCGCCGCCGATCTCGGAGCCGTTGAGGACGAGGTCATAGGCCCGGGCCCTGACCTTGCCCGGATCTTTCTTCAAGAGAGGGATGTCTGCCGGGACGGGTGAGGTGAAAGGGTGATGAGTCGAGACGTATCGTTTTTCCGTGTCGCTGTATTCAAAGAGCGGAAATTCGGTGATCCAGCTGAAGGCGAAAGCCCCCGGCTGAATGAGGTTCAACTTCTTCGCGAGATGGAGCCTCAGGTTGCCGAGGGCGTCGTGAACGACCCGTGGCGCATCGGCCACAAAGACAAGGAGGTCCCCTTCCTGGACCTTCAGCCGTCGGTTGATCGACTCAATCACCCGTGGCTTGAGAAACTTGGCGACAGGCGAGGTCCAGCCGTCGGGGTTTACCCTGGCCCAGGTAAGCCCCCTGGCGCCGAAGGTCCCGACGAAATCCGTCAGGCCGTCCAGATCCTTCCGTGAAAGCTGCCTCGCATTTTCCACTTTGATGGCCTTGACCATACCGCCGCTGGCGACGGCCTCTGTGAATACGGCAAAATCGCAGGATCCCAGGAGGTCCGTCAGGTCGTGGAGCTCGAGGGGGAAACGCGTGTCGGGGTTATCCCTGCCGTAACGGTTCACGGCATCGTGAAAGGACATCCTCGGAAAAGGCCGCGGGAGGTCGACACCGAGGCTTTTCTTGAAGACGTGCGTCATGAGGTCTTCCATGGTCTCAATGACGTCCTCCTCGGTGATGAAGGACATCTCGACGTCGATCTGCGTGAACTCCGGCTGCCGGTCCGCCCGGAGGTCTTCGTCCCGGAAACATTTGACGATCTGGTAATAGCGATCAAACCCCGACACCATGAGGATCTGCTTGAATAGCTGGGGTGATTGGGGCAGGGCGTAGAACAGGCCGGGATTGATCCGGCTGGGGACCAGATAGTCGCGGGCCCCTTCTGGTGTGCTCTTGGTCAGAAAGGGCGTTTCAACCTCGATGAAGTCATGGGCCTGGAAAAAGTCTCTCACCTCCGCCGCGACCCTGCTCCGCAGGATGAGGTTGCGCTGGATTTGCGCGCGCCGGAGATCCAGGTAGCGATATTTCAAACGGACATTTTCGGAGACCTCGGCCTCCACATCGAGCATGAAGGGAGGCGTTTTGGACTCGTTCAGGATTTCGAGTTCATGGACCAGCACCTCGACATGACCCGTTTTCAGATCGGGATTTTCCATACCCTCCGGTCTTTTCCGGACCCTGCCCCGCAGGGCCAGGACATACTCGCTCCGGATCCGGTGGGCTTCCCGGTGGGTCTCGGGGTTGGTTTCTGGGTTGAAGACGACCTGGACAAGACCCTCCCGGTCCCTCAGGTCCACAAAAATGACGCCGCCATGGTCACGCCTGCGATGGACCCATCCCATGAGGACGACGTCCTTCCCGATGTCATCGGCGCTGACGCCGCCACAGTAATGGGTTCTTTTCTGCTGGGTAATAAATTCAGGCAAACCTCTCTACCTCGCTTTCAGTAAAGACACGAGTTGGTTTTCCATATTGTCCAGGCCGACGGGTTCCTGAGTACCGCCTTTCATGTTCCTCAAGTATGCCTTTCTTTCCTTGAGCTCATTTTCCCCCAGAAGGAGCGTGTAACGGGCGCCCAGTTTGTCCGAGCGTTTCATCTGGCTTTTGAGGCTGCGGTTCGAATAGTCCGTTTCGGCGAGGATCCCCAGATGTCGGAGCCGGTTGCAGAGTATGAAGGCAAGTTTCCTGGCCTCCTGCCCGAGTGACGCGATGTAAAGATCGGGTGATCGTACGATGTCTTCCATCAGCTCCGGCAGGAGCGAAATGAGCCTTTCCACGCCTACGGCGAAACCGATACCCGGGACCTCCGGGCCCCCCAGGTCCTTGACGAGCCGGTCGTAACGGCCGCCGCCGGCAACGGCGTTTTGCGCACCGAGCGATTTTGTCGTCACCTCAAAAGTCGTCTTCGTGTAGTAATCAAGACCCCTTACCATGCGGGGGTTGACGGCGAAGGCGGTCTTGAGGGCCTTCAGGCCCTCCTGAACCTCACGGAAGTGCTCCTCGCACCTCTCGCAGATATAATCGATGAGGAACGGTGCTGCCGAAACGGCCGCCCTGCAGCCTTCGACCTTGCAGTCGAAGACCCGCAGAGGATTCGTGCCAAGCCGCCTTTGGCAGTCCTCGCAGAGGGTTTTTCCCTTTTTCGCCAGATATTCACCAAGGACTTTCCGGAAGGAAGGCCGGCATTCCGGACATCCGAGGGAGTTGATCTCCAGGCTCACGCCTGTGAGGCGAACCCTTTCAAGGAAAAGCATGAGCATGTAGATCACTTCGGAATCGACCAGGGCATCGCCGGGGCCGAGGAGTTCCACGTTGATCTGATGGAACTGGCGATAGCGGCCCTTCTGGGGGCGTTCCCGTCTGAACATGGGCCCGAAGGTGAAGAGTTTACTGACGGCGTCGCTCGCGTGCAGGCTGTGCTCGAGGTAGGCACGCATCACACTTGCCGTGGCCTCCGGTCGAAGCGTCAGGGACTCACCCCCGCGGTCCTCGAAGGTGTACATCTCCTTTTCCACGATGTCCGTGGTCTCCCCGATACTTCGCCGGAACAGTTCCGTCTTTTCCAGGACGGGGATCTTGATCTCCTTGAACCCGAAATCGGAAAAGACCTTCCGGGCCGTATCCTCGACAAATTGCCAGCGTTCCGTCTCACCGGGGAGGATGTCCTTGAATCCCCTGACGGCTTTGATGATTTCCATGGGTTCACCGGACGATGGATGGTTTTTATAAGGCCGATTTCTCTAACACATTCGGGGGCCAAAGGCAATCAAAATGATTATTTTAGTTGGATTTATAGGCCCGGACGTTGACGCTGTAACCGTCCGTTTCCACCGTTACGGCACCCTGCAGATCGGTGCGATAGATTTTGGCGCCGGAGCGATCGAGTTTTTCGATGACCTCCGGGTGGGGGGCCTTGAGGAAGGACGTTTCGCGGGAACTGATGACGGCATAGGCCGGTTTCACGCGCCTCAGAAAAGGCACACTGCAGGACTGACGCAACCCGTGATGGGGTACGAGAAGGACGTCACTCCTGAGGTCGGCACCGCATTGGACCAGGGCCGTCTCTGCCGGCATCGCGATGTCGCCGCCGAGGAGAATACCGACTTCACGAAAGGAGAGCTTCAGGACCAGGGAGTGGTTGTTGCTTTCCCGGTCGGAGAGGACAAGCCGTTCGCCGGAAACCGGTTTTGGAGGATTTAATATCCTGATGGAAACACCTTTTTCCAGAAAGGGGTCGCTTCGGGCGCTTAGGATCTTCGTGCCGATTTTCTTGTCTACGACGGTCTTCATGAACATCTCGAAGGACGGGCTTTCGACTTTTTCGCCGTTTGTCCATAGCTCTTCGACCTCAAAGTTCTCCAGGATGAACGGAAGCCCGTTCAGGTGGTCCGGGTGAGGGTGGGAGAGGACGACCGTGTCGATTTTCTTGATCCGCATCTTCCAGAGAAAGGGGGCGACGACATGTCGTCCGAAATCGAAACGGCCGTCGAAAGAACCGCCCCCGTCGACGAGCATCCGTCGGCCGCCCGGGAACTCGATCAGGGTGGCGTTGCCGTGCCCCACATCGAGAAAGGTCACGCGAAGCCTGCCCTTGTTGCGGTTTTGCATGGCAAGGAAGGTCATGTCGCCGATGAAAAAGAGGATGAGAAAAAACGATAGAGCCACGGGTCCCTTGTGAAGCCTCAAGAGGTCCACAAACGATTTTTTGTTTCCTGCCTCTTGCCGGATGGAAAGCCCATAAGCAAAGACGCCGACGAGGAGGTAGAAAGCGGCTATTTCGTGAATGCCCGGTGTCGTCACGACAACCGATGAGCCGGGGATCCGGTCCATCCAGTCGAGGAGCTCCAGGGAGGGGCGGACGACGAGTGAGGCCCCATGAAAGAGAAAAGAAGCGCCGGTTGTCGAGATAAAAGAGATCACCATGGCCACCAGACCCAGGATGAGGACAACAAAACCCAGGAGCGGGACGGCCACGAGGTTTGCCGGGAGGGTCACCAGGGACAGGCGGTTGAAGTAACAGGCGACGAGGGGTGCCGTGCCCAGAGTGGCCGCAAGCGATGCCGCCAGAAAGAGGAAAAGGCTCACGAGGGCTTTTCTGGGCCAAATCCGCCATCTCGGACCTTCGACTTCTTCATGATCCGGGCGGGGGATATAGTCGGCGAGCTTCGGCGTCAACAACAGGATCGATAAGACAGCCATGAAAGAGAGCTGGAAAGAAATATCAAAAAGAGAAGCCGGGGAGAAAATAAGGATCAGAAAGGCCGCAAGTCCGAGGGCGTTCAGGAGCTCGCGCGGCCGCCCGAGAAGGACGGCGATCAGGAAGGAGACGACCATGATGACGGAGCGGACCGTGGGGATACTCATCCCCGCCACGAAGGCATAGAAAAAGATCGGCACGAGCGACAGAAAAGCGGCGACCTTGATCAGGCTGAATCGCAGAAGAAGGTATTCGGAGTACTTCAAGATGAAGCGGATCAACCAGACGGAGACCAGGGCGATGATGCTGATGTGGAGCCCCGATATGGAAAGGATGTGAGCGGTCCCCGTGCGGTTGAACTTATCCTGGATGTCTCTCGGGATCCCGCCTCTTTCCCCCACGATCAGGGCCTCGAGGATCCCGCTCTCCGGCGACGGAGAGGCATGGCGGATAATCTGCTTGAGCCGGTCCCGGAATGCTTCGATCCTCTGCTGGAAAGCGCTCCCCCGGTTTTCACGGATGAGGACCATCGACGAAGGATGATCAACGAACCCCTGGAGGCGAATCCCCTTCAAATGGAGAAATCTCGCGTAGTCAAAGGCCCCGGGATTTTTGTATCCCTGCGGGATTCTGAGTTTTGCTTCGGTCCTCAGAAAATCGCCGTATTTGAAGGCATCCACCTGTTCCCTCATGACGAGAAGGACCTTTCCGCGGGCGGCGCTTCTTTGATGGCCGCTGAGGACGGAGGTTGCATCGAGGACCATTTCGGTCTTGTCGAGGGTGACGTTCGGACTTTCGATGACCACGCCCTCCAGCGTGACCTTCCCCGGATCTTCGTAGCGGGCGATGTCATAAGGGTCTGTACCCGGTTCGAGAACGCTTTGCATGCTGATATGGCCGACAAGGAAGAATGCAAGCATACAGGTAAGAAGGGCCGCCCCGCCCGGCGGTCGGGTCATGAGAAATATGAGGAAAACAAGCGCTGCTGCAAGAAGAATGACGAGTGCTTTTAACGGGAAAGCGGCAAAGTCAGCCGTGGCAATGCCGGCCATAAGCGCGAAGAGAAACGGGAAGAGGGGCCTTTTTATAACTAATCGATATTTCATATAAAAATTACCACTTCACAAAAAAAAGAAAAAAGAAAAACCTTATAATATCGTTAAAGATAAGAGCCGTGCGGTCGAAAGGGATTTACGCATGATTTATGCATAAATCCCAAATAACATTACACATTCGATAAGGTTGAGGCTTCCTCGGTCATAGGCTTATGGGTAAATGGGCACATTTTCTGCTGACGGACCCCCTGACGGATGAGGAGATGATGCCGAGGAGGGCTCGCTGGCTGGTACTCTTCAGGGTTGCAATCGTCACATTTCTGCTGCTGCTCTCCATAGGGGTTCAATACAGTGAAACCCGGTCCCTCTGGCACCCCTCGCTTAGCATATTATACATCCTGGCCGGAGTAACCTACCTCCTCTCCGCGGCCTACCTGACGCTGCTCCGTTCCCTGCGTCACAAGGAATTCAACATCACCTTGCAGGCCTTCTTTGATGTGCTCATCGTAAGCGCCCTTGTTTACTATACGGGAGCCATCGGCAGTATTTACTCTGTTTTGTATCCCCTGGTCATTATTTATTCCGCTCTCCTGCTGGGGCGGGGTGGGGGCTTGAGTGTCGCATCGGCCTGCAGCCTGATCTACGGTCTCATGCTCTACCTCGCGCAGCGGGGCTATATTCCCTCCGCTTATCCGGGCCAGATGCAGAGCGCCGGTTTGCAGTCGGAATTCGTATTGACACGGGCTGTCATCCACATCGCCTCCTTCTATGTCGTGGCCCTGCTGACGAGCTTCGCCGTCGAGCAGGAAAAAAAGGTGCGGATGCGCCTGGCGGAGAAGGAAAGCGCTCTGGATAAACTCGATCAGTTTCACCGTAGCATCATCGAGTCGGTGGACACGGGGATCCTGACCGTGGATCTTATGGGAAAGATAAAATCGCTTAACCGGGCCGCCGAGGAGTTAACCGGTTATTCCGCCACCGAGGTCGAAAGCAGGCGGATCGACGAAGTTTTCCCTGGTTTCATGACAGTCCTTGAGCAGATGAGCGGTGAGGGGGGACCGTCGTCCAGGAAGCGTTTCGAAACGGCGGTTTCTCAAAAATCCGGCCAGAAAATCATCCTGGGATTTTCTTTCTCTTCGCTTTACGACCGGGAAAGAAGGATCGGCGATATCCTGATCTTTCAGGACCTCACGGCGATCAAGGAGATGGAGGCCCAGGCGGAGAAAAACAAACGGCTTGCCTTCATCGGGGAGATGGCCGCGGGGCTCGCCCACGATCTCAGGAACCCCCTGCTTTCCATCAGCGGATCCATACAGATGCTGCAGAGGGACCTGAAGCTCGATTCCACGGACGAACGGCTCATGAATATCATTTTGAGGGCGAAGGATCAGCTGGAAAATCTCATCAAGAACTTCCTCATATTTGCTCGGACGACCACCCGGGACCGGGGGGAAATGCCGGTGAATGAGATTCTCGACGAGGCCCTCGACGCCCTCAAGGAAGTGCCCGATTGGAACGATAATATAGAAATCAGAAGGGCTTATCAGAAAGTCCCACCCATTTTCGGGAACCGCACCGAGATCCGGCAGACGCTCTGGAATATCCTCGTCAATGCCGTCCAGTCTATGCCGGACGGCGGTTGTCTCGCGATTGAGACGTTGACCCTGCCCGGACAGAATGGCGAGCGCCTCGTTCAGGTTCGAATCGCCGATTCCGGCTGCGGCATCGAACGGGAAAGGCTCGATAGGGTCTTCGAGCCATTCTACACGACCAAGGAGGGGGGGACGGGTCTCGGTCTTGCCATCGTGAGCAGGATCGTGGAGAGCCACGGCGGTGCGGTGAACATCGAAAGTGAAGTCCGACGGGGAACGACCTGCGCGGTCACGTTCCCGGTACGGAATGAACATAAAGAAGGGCTTCCGATAGAGGTTCTGCCCCAATGAGCGGGACCAGGGATAAGGGATAAAAGAGCGTCAGAGGAATAAGGAGTTTCTATGGCCAGGGTTCTTGTCGTGGACGATGACAAGGGGATGAGGGAGGTCCTCGAGATCATGCTCTCCAAGGAGGGCTATCAGGTGACCTCCGCGCCGGGGGGGCGTGAGGCGCTCACCATCTGCCAGAAGAGCAAATTCGACGTGGTGATCACGGACCTGAAAATGCCCCGGGTGGACGGCATCGACGTCCTGAAGGGGATCAAGGAGTCCTCGCCCGAGACCATGGTCGTCCTCGTCACGGCATACGCCTCGGGGGAAACGGCCGTGGCCGCCATGCAGGAGGGTGCCTACGATTACCTCGAGAAGAACTTCGACATCGAGGAACTCAAGCTGACTGTGCGGGATGCTCTCAAAAGAAAAGGCGTCGAGCAGGTCCAGGAGCCTTCCTTCAATGCCGCCCTCGACGGTGCCGTGAGCTTCGGGAACATGATCGCGAAGAGTAAGGAGATGCTCAAGGTCTTCGCGCTCATCCGCAAAGTGGCGAACACCCCGGCGAATGTCCTCATCCTTGGGGAGAGTGGAACGGGGAAGGAACTGGTTGCACGGGCCGTCCATGACATGAGCGAAAGAAAGGGGAAGGCCTTCGTGGCCATAAACTGCGGCGGCATCCCCGAGACTCTCCTCGAGAGCGAGCTTTTCGGGTACATGAAAGGGGCCTTCACAGGCGCCTATGCCGACCGGCCCGGCCTCTTTGAGGTGGCAAGAGGCGGTACGATATTTCTTGATGAAATAGGGGAATTACCCATTATTCTTCAAGTAAAACTTTTAAGGGCAGTCCAGGAAAAAACCTTTCGACGTGTCGGGGGTTCCGAGGACATCAGGGTCGATGTGCGGATCATCTCGGCCACGAACCAGGACCTCTCACAGAAGGTCAAGGACGGGGCCTTCCGCGAGGACCTCTTCTACCGGTTGAACGTGATTCCAATCCAGATGCCCCCTCTTCGTAAAAGAAAAGAAGACATCCCGATCCTCGCCCGGCATTTCATCGAGAAATACAGCCGCCAGTTCGGCAAGGAGATCCGGAAGATCTCATCCTACGCCCTCGAACTTCTCATGGAGTACCAGTTTCCGGGGAATGTCCGTGAACTGGAAAACATCATTGAAAGAAGCGTCGCCATGGAACAGTCGAACATCATTCTGCCGGAAAATCTCGTCCTCTCCGGGGGCGAGAAAGACGAACAGAACAAAGGCCTCGATCTCGAGCTCCCCGACGAGGGAATCCATCTCGACGCCGAGATGGCAAGGCTCGAGAGGCATCTCATCGAGAAGGCCCTGCAGAAAGCTAAAGGCACCAAGACCAAGGCAGCCCAGCTTCTGAACATGTCGAGGGATGCCCTGAATTACCGTATAGAAAAGCTGGACATACGGGAATAAGGAAAGTTGAGCCTCCAAGTCCGCGTCTGCGTGAAAATCGCCCAGGGAGGGTGAGGGTCACGCAGATTTTTTTATCTGGTTGGTAAGCCGCCCTGGGACGACAAGAAAGCTTAAAAATAAAAATATAATAATTACAATAAGCTACAAAATGTTTGGTGCTGTGAACTTTTGGGAGAAATTCTGGCATAGCCCTTGCTCATTCCTGGTCAGGCACGCTGTAAAAGGAAATCAAACACACCATAATGTAGGAGGTCTGAAATGATTTTAAAGCTTGCGAAAATGAAGAATCAGAAAGGTTTCACACTCATCGAGCTGATGATCGTCGTTGCGATCATCGCCATCTTGGTGGCTATCGCCATCCCGGTCTTCAACCAGTACAGGGCGCGTGGCTGGATGGCTGCAGTCAGGTCGGATGCCAGAAACGCATACACGGGCGTGGTGGCCTTTAGCGCCGATAACCCCGGCGCAGTCATCCCCGCTGGTGGTCCCACGACTGGCCCTGCTATTTTACTAAACTACCCGACAGTGCGTGTGAGCGATGGCGTAACCGTGTCGGTCGAAGTCGGTACGGGTAATATCACGGCGGCGTGGGCAAACGCAGCTCAGCTCGGAGGGACATACACCATTCGAATGTCGGACGGTCAGGTTAACGATACCCTCGCTATTCCGTAACGACTGACCAAATGAGTGTGGAGTTCGTTTTCCACGGGGGCCGCTTTGATAAGCGGCCCTCTTTTTTTATATTCTCTGATGCATTCCTGTCGGCATTTTCCCGAAACCCCATCCTGTAATGGGGCGATTTTTTTCATTCCATTTTCACACCCATGATAGGGACGGTAAAAAAAATTTGCCTCCCGCAGACATTTGCGATAGATTTCAGCGAAATATCTTGAAATTTGTCTGCAGCCCATGGACGATCGAATCGACGAGTTTCCGAATTTCATGGCCGTGGAGAAGGGGTCGTCTCTGAACACCCTCGAGGCCTACAGCCGGGACCTGCGGCGTTTTGCCGGTTATCTCAAGGAAGAAAAAATTCCATCCCCTGAGGATGTCTTCCCCGAACACCTCGTCGCCTTCCTGGGGACGCTGAAGAGGGAGGGGCTCTCCGCCACGTCGATCAACAGAAACCTTGCCGCCATCCGGGGCCTCTACAGGTATCTTCTGAGATCCGGGCATATTCCCGAAAACACCCTGACGAAGGTGAGCCTGGCGAAGACCTGGATGCGCCTTCCCGACACGCTGAACCTTCAGGAGATGGAAGAACTGCTTCAGAAGCCCGATGACACAAACCCTTCGGGGCTCAGGGACAAGGCCATGTTCGAGCTCCTCTACGCCACGGGGCTTCGCGTCTCTGAGCTCGTGACACTTACCGTCAATGCCGTCAACTGGCAGGTGGGGTGCCTCACAGCGACGGGCAAGGGAAGGAAGGAACGGATCGTCCCCATCGGGAAGACAGCCATCGCAATCCTTCGCCGCTATATGGAAGAATCAAGGCCCCTTTTGCTCAAGGGAAAGAAGACCGATGTTCTTTTTGTCAACCGAAGAGGCGGGGGGCTCACGCGTCAGGCGCTGTGGAAGACGATCAGGAAATACGCGCTTCTGGCGGGAATCCAGAAAAAAGTCCACCCGCATACCTTCCGGCACTCTTTCGCGACCCATCTTCTCGAGGGCGGGGCGGACCTGCGCGCTGTTCAGGTCATGCTCGGACATGCCGACATCTCGACCACGCAGGTCTACACGCACGTCACGCGCGAGAGGCTCAGGGAGATTCACCGGAAATATCACCCCCGGGGATCCTGAACCGGCCCCCATGAAAACGGACACGTTATGAATGATTACGACTCATCAGCCTTCAAGAAACCCGAAAGACGGAAAAAATCAGGGAGGATTCTCCTCTTTTTAGCGGCGGTCTTTGTTTTTTCACTCCTCGTTGCCGGGGGCGCGGCCCTTTTCGACGAGTACATGGGGAAGACAAAAGGCGGCGAGGGGTGGCTTTTTAGGACAAAAGACGTCATTTCCACTTTTCTCGGTCAGAAACCGCATTTTTACCATCTCGTCGTCGAGAGAAACGGTGCCGACGAGAGGATCACGGAGGATAACGTCTTCGTTTTGACGTACCGGGACGAGTTCGTCATCAAGGAGGCCACCACAAGCTCTCCATTCAGTCGCGGGATCACTGTCGATGTGGAGGGCGCGGGAGGAGACAGTGACCTTCGTGTCCTTCTGAAGGGCGTTGAACTCGTGGACCGGGTCGTTCGCGAAAAGGCGGCGGCGCCGTCTAAAACGGAGAGGGTTTACGCCTATGGTATCGCCGTCAAATTCAAGGGGGAGGAGATTGCCAGGATCCCGGTGCAGGTGGAGGTTTCTCCCCAGGACTGGCTCCGATTCGCGAAGGCTTCCGAAAGCCAGCGATCGCAGATCCAGTACCTGGAGCGGGCCGTGGCCGAAAGCAAGGACGACGTAAATCTTCGGAAGGCCCTCGCGGCGGCGCACGTGAAGGCGGGAAACGTTGACCGGGCCATCCGGGAGTACCGGACCGTTCTGGCCGCAAAACCCGGCGATGCGGTCGCGCTGGCGGAACTCTCACGCTGCTACCTGGCCAAGAAGGATTATCTCCAGGCCCAGGAGACGGCCCAGCGCCTCGTCAAGGTCAAACCGAAGGACGCAGGCGCCTATGCCATCATCGCCCTTGCCTATGGGAAGCAGAAAAAGTGGGACCGGGCCATCGCCAATTACCAGGAATCACTGAAATGGAACCCCGATGACGTCAATGTCCTCATGAATCTCGGCGAGGCCTATGAGATGGTCGGTAAAAACCAGGGCGCCATCGAGCAATACAAGAAGGCCCTCCAGAAAAACCCGCAGGATAAGACGATCAAGGCGGCTTTGGCCGACGCGTACAAGCGTAGCGGTGATCACCAGGCGGCCATCAAGCTCTACTCGGAGGTGATCACGGAAAAGCCGAGAGAGGCCGGGGCCCGCAAGGCCCTTGGTCCGGCCCAGGGGGCCAAGGGAAACTGGAAGGAGGAAATCGAGGAATACAAGAAAGCCCTCAAGGCCAAGCCCGATGATCCCGTCACCCGGTACAACCTGGCCCTGGCTTACGAGAAAGGGAAGATGTACCGGGAGGCCGCTTCGGAATATGAAAAGGTGCTGACCGTCAAACCCAACGATGCGGAAGCCCTGAGCCGGCTTTCGAATATCTATTTTCAGGAAAAGCGCTACCGAGATGCCGTGCTCTTTCTGAACAAACTGAAAAAATTGGCACCGAAAAATGCGACGGTCTATGCCCACACCGGCTTTGCCTACGGCGAGATGAAACAGTACAAGGAGGCCTCCTGGAACTACGCGAAGGCGATCGAGCTCGGCAGCAAGGACCCGCAGGTGCGCTACAACCTCGCCACCGTCTATGGCAAAATGGGGAGGGAAAAGGATGCCATCCGCGAGTATGAGAAATTTGCCGCCGTGAGCCCAAACACCGAGGTCCTTACGATCCTCGGGGAATATTATGTGAAGACCAAGAACTATGACGGGGCGATCAAGGCCTACAAGAAACTCACTGTTATGGAGGGGGGCAAGGCCGCGGGCTATTCAGGCCTCGGCCTCGTTTACGATCTGAAGGGGCAGACGGACCAGGCCATTGAAAATTACAGGACGGCCCTCAAGCATAACAAGAAAGATGAAAAAATATACCTGCAGCTGGCGAGGGCCTATGAGAAAAAGGGGAGGAACGGGGAAGCCATGGAAGCCTACACGAGCGCTTACAACATCAACCCCGATTCCGGTGAGGCGGCCGACGGGATCACGAGACTGAAGATCAGCGAGATTCAGAAAAAACACAAGGAGTGACGGGGGACAGCGCAGTGCGTATGAAAAAAATCAAGATCGGGAAAGCGGTCATGGGCGGCGGGGAGCCCTTTGTCCTCATTGCGGGCCCCTGCGTGATCGAGGATGAGGGAAAGACGATGGAAATCGCCGCTCATCTGAAAAAACTCACGGAGAAACTGGGGATCTCCTTCATCTTCAAGGCTTCCTACGATAAGGCAAACCGGACCTCCCTGGACGCTTATCGGGGCCCGGGCTTTGAGAAAGGTCTCAAGATTCTGAAGAAGATCAAAGACAGGCTCGGCATCCCGGTTTTGTCCGATGTGCATCGTTTCGAGGAAATCGAGAGGGCTTCGGGCATCCTCGATGTCATTCAGGTTCCGGCCTTCCTCTGCCGTCAGACCGACTTCATCCTCGAGGTGGCCAAAAGGGCAAGGGTGATCAACATCAAGAAGGGGCAGTTTCTCGCGCCGTGGGACGTGGCCCACATCATACGAAAGGTCGTCTCGACGGGCAACGATAACCTCCTGATCACGGAGCGAGGGACGACCTTCGGGTACAACAATCTCGTCTCGGATTTCAGGTCCATTGCCGTTCTTCGCTCCCTCGGCTACCCCGTCGCCTACGACGCCACCCACAGTGTGCAACTGCCGGGAGGTGCCGGGGACGCTTCGGGCGGCGAGAGGGAAATGGTTCCGGGACTTTCCCGGGCGGCCGTCGCCGTGGGCGTGGACGCCCTCTTCATGGAGGTGCATCCCCGGCCCGACGAGGCCCTCTGCGACGGTCCAAACTCCCTTGCGTTGAGCACGCTCCCCAGGCTGCTTCTAATGCTGAAGGCCATCGACGGTATCGTCAAGGAAAGGGTTCGGATATGAAAGGACTTTCGAAGTCACCGAACACTCAGCGAGTTAAAAAGATCAAGATCCTCGTGCTCGATGTGGATGGTGTCCTCACCGACGGTCGGATCATCATGGATGACCGCGGCCGGGAGATCAAGTTCTTTGATGTTCGTGACGGGCATGGACTGAAAATGCTCATGCGCACGGGCATCGAAATCGTTTTTCTGACGGGTCGAATGTCCAGGGTTGTCGAGCACCGGGCCAGGGAACTGGGCATCACCGAGGTCTATCAGGGGGCCCGGGACAAGGTTGAGATCTTCGAGGCCGTCCTGAAAAGAAAAGGACTCCAGGCGGCCCAGGCGGCTTACGCGGGCGATGATATCGTCGATGTGCCCGTCCTGAAAAGGGCCGGATTTTCCGTGGCCGTGGCCAACGCTGTCGCCGAGGCCAAGAGGGCCGCGCATTACGTGACGAAAAACAAGGGGGGGCGTGGCGCGGTCCGGGAGGTTTGCGAAATCATCCTCAAGGGACAGGGCCGGTGGACGGATATCAAGAAGAGATACGAAATCCCTTAGACGGTCAGGGGAAAACATGTTTGGACTTTACAGAAGCAGCACCGGGTGATATGTTTTCGCCACCAGTTGAAAGAAAGGTATGCAGCGCAACGTTTTCAAGTCTTTATGGGGGGCCGTCCGGGCACGTTCGCAAACGCAGAAGATACTCCTGCTGGGAAGCCTGTGCATCATTCTGATCATCGCCGGCTTTTTCGTCACTCAGGGATTGGAGGATCGAACCGAGAATGAGGGCACATTAAAAATCCTGACGGACGATGCGGATGTCCACATCAAAAATGCCCATTACACCGAGGTGACGGACAGCGGCACCGTCTGGGAGATCAATGCGGAATCGGTCAGTTTTGTCCGCAAAGACAACCTCGCCTATTTTGACAAAGTCAGGATCAAGCTCACGTTGAACGACGGCAAGAGCTATGTCCTGACGGGCGATAAAGGGATACTCCATACGGACACCAAAAATGCAGAACTCCGGGGGGATGTGACCGTGACCTCCAGTCGCGGTTGGCGCTTTGACACGGAGGCGTTAAAATATTTTGATGCCGACCAGGTGGTTCGGGCGGACAAAGACATCAAGCTGAAATCGACGAAGCTGGAAATCCAAGGCGTCGGGATGTCCGTCTATCTGAAGACGGAGGAGGTCAAACTGTCATCCAAGGTGAATGCCGTCCTTTGGTAGCGGTGGTTTATGACGGGTGAGAAAAAGAAGAGGTTTTTCATCACCGCCGTAACCGCCGTGTCCTTTTTGATCCTGACGACATCAGGACCTGTAGCCGGCCGTGAGGAGGGCGTTTTCGGCAGTTTTCAACGGGGGGAGGGCAAACCGACCCATATCACCGCCGACCGCCTGGAGGCTTACAAAGAAAAGGAGATGGCCACCTTTTCAGGCCATGTGGTGGCCACACAGGACGACTGGGTTATCCAATCGGATACGCTCACGTTTTACTTTGAAAAGACGGACGCGTCCGACCAGGTCGGATCAAAAAAGATCGAGGGGACCGGAGGACTATCGAGGATAGAAGCCCGGGGGAACGTCAGGATCACGCAGGGGGAGCGAATCGTCACGGGCGAGCAGGCGATATTTTACCGGGAGGAACAGAAAGTCATCGTCACCGGAAACCCCGTTTTGAAAGAAGGGGAAAACGTCATCAAGGGCGACAGGGTCATCGTCTACCTGGAAGAGAAACGGGGGGTGGTGGAAGGAGCCAAGGGCAAGCGGGTGTCGGCGACGATCTATCCCGACGAAAATAAAGAAAAGAAAAAGTAGGAACGATGGGGAGTCTGACCGCGACGGGGTTGACTAAAATATACAACGCGAGACCTGTGGTCAACGCCGTTCATCTTGAGATTCGTCAGGGTGAGGTCGTCGGGCTCCTGGGTCCCAACGGCGCGGGTAAAACGACGACTTTTTACATGATTGTCGGCCTCATTTCACCGGACAGCGGCAGCATTTTGCTTGATACGGAGGACATAACCCGATATCCTATGTATGTGCGGGCCAGAAAGGGCATCAGCTACCTGCCCCAGGAGCCGTCGGTGTTCCGGAAGCTGACGGTGAGAGAAAATATCATGGCCATTCTCGAAACGCTCGGCCTGGAGACTTCGGAGCGTGAAGAACGGCTGAGGCAGCTTCTGGGGGAACTGGATCTTTCAAATCTGGCCCATCATATGGCCTATTCTCTCTCCGGGGGTGAGAGAAGGCGGGTGGAAATCACGAGGGCCCTCGTGACATCCCCCCGGTTTATTCTTCTGGATGAGCCCTTTGCGGGGATCGATCCTCTGGCCGTTGCGGATATCCAGAAGATCATTTTCAAACTGAAAGCAAAGGGGATTGGTGTTATCATCTCTGATCATAATGTCCGGGAAACCCTTTCCGTGTGTGACAGGGCCTATATCCTCAACGAGGGGGTTCTTCTCATCGAGGGTGGCCCTGATGAAATCGCCAGCAGCGATATCGCAAAGAAGTTTTACCTGGGAGAAGATTTCAAGTTTTGATTTCGGGGACCGTTAGGTAAGGGAGATGGCTTACGAACTCAAACAGAGCCTGAAGTTGACGCAGCAGCTGATCATGACACCTCAGCTGCAGCAGGCCATCAAGCTGCTTCAGCTCTCCCGGCTCGAACTCGTTGACATGATCCAGCAGGAAATGGAGGAAAATCCCCTGCTCGAGGAAAGCGCAACGGAGGAATATCCGGAAGAGGAAATGGCGCCCGAAGTCGAGGACGTCAAGGTTGCCGAGAAAACGGTGGAGCTGACGGGCGAGGGGGACGGCAAGGAGGAGTTCGACTGGGACAGCTATATCGAGGACTACGGCCCCATGAGGGTGAGTTACGACCGTGAGGATGATGAGGGACCCTCCTGGGAAAACATGCTCACCAAGAAAACAACCCTGACAGACCATCTCATTTGGCAGTTGAGTCTGTCACGATTGGATGAGCAGTACCGGAGCATTGGTGAGCAGATTATTGGAAACCTCGACAACAATGGATATCTCGTCACAACGGTGGAGGAGATTGCTGCCCAGGAAGGGGTCGATGCGGAAACCGTGGAGGCCGTTCTCAGGAAGATACAGGAATTCGATCCCCCGGGCGTTGCGGCCCGGGACCTGAAGGAATGTCTCCTGATTCAATCGAAATATCTCGGTGTAGTGAACCCGCTCGCCGAAGCCATCATCCGGGATCACCTCAACGAGATGGAGACAAAGAATTACAATGCCATCGCGAGAAAGATGAAGATGCCCCTCTCGGCGGTTCTGGATGCCGTTCTCTTTATCAGCAACATGGACCCGAAGCCCGGCCTTTTATACAATGAAGACCGGCCCCAATATATCGTGCCGGACGTGTACGTGTTCAAAGTGGTCGATGAGTACAAAATCATCCTGAATGACGAGGGGCTTCCGAGGCTGAGGATCAGTAATTTCTACCGGGAGATTCTCGGGGGCGTCGGAGACGGTGGGTCAAGCGGGGAGGAATGCAAAAAGTATATCAAGGACCGCCTGCAGTCGGCGACCTGGCTCATCAAAAGCATTCAGCAGAGACAGCGAACCATTTATAAAGTCACCGAGAGCATCGTCAAGTTTCAAAGAGAATTTTTTGACCAGGGGATCAATTTCCTCAAACCCCTGGTATTAAGGGACGTGGCCGATGACGTGGAGATGCACGAATCCACGATCAGCCGCGTCACCACCAACAAATATGTCCACACGCCGAGAGGCATCTTCGAACTCAAGTATTTCTTCAACAGCAGCATCAGCAGGACCAGCGGGGATTTCATCGCTTCCAAGAGCGTCCAGGAAGATATCAGGAAAATCATCAGCATGGAAGATGCGCGGAAACCCTTGAGCGACAGTGAAATTGTTGAAAAGCTCAGCGCGAACGGCATTGCCATTGCCCGGCGAACGGTTGCTAAATACCGCGAGATGATGGGGATACTACCTTCCTCCAAAAGGAAGAAATATTTCTTTAAGCCCAAGGCCTAATGTCTCTCAGGAAATTCAAAAATCACTCGATAAAAAAATAGGGGAAAAAGATGCAGCGGATACCGGGTCGCCCATGCGTGTTTTTCTGCAAAATCTCATGTCAAATGGGTTGATTTCAAAGCAGAAATGCGGTTATCCGGCATCGGCAAATAATCATTGACATTTCCATTCGACTTCACTATAGACGGTCTTTCTTTCGTCGGGATGAAAGGCCTTTACCCCGGGAAGAAATCGGCAGGGAATTCCGCGCATGAGGAGGCATCGGTGATGCAGATTTCCGTGACGTTCAGGAACACCGGATCGGAAGATTGGTTCAAGGATTACATCACAGAGCGGTTGAAAAAACTCCAGAAATATATCGATAGACCCCTGGAGGCCCATGTTGTGATCTCCGTGGAAAAATTCAGGAATGTGGCCGAGGTGAATGTAACTGCCAAGGGGGTCAACATCAACGGCAAGGAAGAGGCCAAGGATATGCAACTGGCCGTGGACACCGTGATCGACAAAATCGAGCGTCAGATGAAAAAGCACAAGGAGAAAATCAGGGGTCACAAGTCGAATGTGGCCAAAGGCGGCGGCCTGACCTCAGCCGGTGTTTATGAGGAAACGGATGAGGAGCCGGCCAGGCTGAGAATCGTCGAGACAAAAAGAATGGTTCTGCGGCCCATGTCCCTCGATGAAGCCATCATGGAGATAGAGGGCTCGAAGAACCGCTTCGTCATCTACCGGGATTCCAGTTCGGAGAACATCAGTGTGATCTACAGGCGGGAGGACGGGGCCTATGCCCTGATCGAGGCGAACAGTTAGAACTTGGGATAGCGTCATGCACATCACCGAGATTTTCAGAAAAGAATATATCATCGAGGATTTGAAGGCCAAAAACAAACGAGGCGTTCTCGCGGAGCTTTCAGAGATATTTACACTGGGTCCGACCAGGGTGGACTCGAAGCTCATGGTCGATGTCCTGATGGAGCGCGAGAAACTCGGAAGCACCGGCATCGGGGACGGTATCGCCATCCCTCACGGCAAGCTCAAGGGACTGGACACCCTGCTGCTGTCCTTCGGCAGGAGCCGGGAGGGGATTGATTTCGAGTCCATCGACAGTAGACCCGTACATCTCTTCTTTCTCCTGATGGCCCCTGAGAGTTCCACCGGTCAACACCTGAAAGCGCTGGCGAAGATATCCAGGATGTTGAAAGACGAGCGTTTCAGATCGGAGCTCATGTCAGCCCGATCCGCTGAGGGCCTTTTCAAAGCGATTGCAGAGAAAGACGAAACATACTAAAATTCGAAAGTATATGTCATGAATTAGATTCCTTCGAGACAAACCGGCATGCGGTCTTGATCCCCCTTCGCTGACCGCGATTGTGAGTCTTGAATGACATCGCTTTCCATCAAAGACTTCTTTGAAGGTGGGGAAGAAAGACTGGGTCTCCGTCTGGTCTCCGGGCACGCCGGGTTGTCGAGGATCATCCAAGACCCCGTCATCTGCACATCCCAGCAAGCCTTTAAAAAGCACCCCGTCCGGCTGCAAAGAGAAACCATTCTCATTCTAATTCCCGAAGATGTTCTGCATCTGGAGCAGCAATCGGAGCGGGACAGGGGCGAAAAACTCTCCGGGCTTTCCTCCGCCTATCTCGTCTCAGTCGTCGTTCCCTCAACGGACCGGGCGGCCGATTTTCTCGTGCGGTGGGCCGAAAACACCGGTATCCCCCTCTTTCTTTCTCGCCTCGATGCCTTCCTCCTCGAAAGCCGGATGATCGGTCATCTCCGGGAGAGGCTGCATCATATCGGAACCCTCCAGGGGGTCTTTCTGGAGGTATCGGGGTTGGGGATATTGCTCACCGGAGAGAGCGGCATCGGAAAGAGCGAATGCGCCCTGGAGCTGATGACGAGGGGCCACAAACTGGTTTCCGATGATGTGACGGAAATCGAGAAAAGAGGGGAGCGGCTCTACGGCCGAAGCCCCGAGGAGATCAAGTATCTCATGGAGATTAAAGGGCTGGGGGTCATCAACGTCGGCACCATCTTCGGAACCCATGCCGTGCGCGAAGAAATGCCCATCGACCTTGTGGTGGAATTCGTGCCGGCTGAAAAGATCGGGCCGGTGGACGGCACCGCCCCCGCGATGCGCCAGGCCATGGGCGTTTCCGTCCCGCTGGTCAGGCTGCCGGCAAGACACGGAAGCAACATGGCCACAGTCGTCGAGGTCCTGGCAAAAGATGTTCTCGTAAAAAGACGCCAACAGGGAAAGACGGCATAAAAAAACGGGGGGTCAGCGATGCAGAACGTCAGAATCGTGATCGTGACGGGTCTTTCGGGTTCCGGAAAGAGTACGGCGCTCCGGGCTTTGGAGGACGTCGGTTTCTACTGTGTGGACAATCTGCCCGTTGTCCTGCTCCCTAAATTTCTCGAGATTCAAACGGAGGCCGGAAGCGAGATCTCCAAGGTCGCTTTCGTGATGGATCTCCGGGAGCGGTCCTTTCTGAACCGCTACATGAAAACGTTCGAAACGTTGAAGGAAAAAGGCTACCGGATAGAGATTGTCTTTCTGGATGCCAGCAACGAGGCCCTGCTTCGACGGTTCAGCGAAACCCGCAGGGCCCACCCCCTCTGCGAGAAGGGCATCGTCATGGAGGGGATCACGCTGGAACGGGAGCGGCTTTCGAACTTGAAAAAGATGGCCGACAAGGTCATCGATACCTCGTCCTTCAACGTCCATCAGCTCAAGGATGTCATCCAGAGACATTTCATGACCTCACCGGCGGACAAGCGGCTGGTCATCAATTGTACATCCTTCGGATACCGCTACGGTTTGCCCCCCGATGCCGACATCGTCCTCGATGTGCGTTTCCTCCCGAACCCTTATTTCGTGGAAGATCTCAAGAACTTCGACGGGAACGATCAAAAAGTGGAGGAATACGTTATGGGCTGGAACGAGAGCGTCACCTTCCTTGAGGAAACGTTCAAGCTCATGGAGTTTCTCATTCCCCTGTACGAGAACGAAGGCAAATCAAGCCTGAACATCGCTTTGGGGTGCACCGGGGGAAAGCACCGGTCCGTCGTCATGGCGAACAAGTTCGGGGGCTATTTCTCCGGACGAAATTTCCTGGTCAACACCCAGCACCGGGACATCTTCCGGAGCTAGAAGGACACGGCCATCTTGCCCTCCACGTTGTCCTTCAACCAGTGAGGATCCCACCATTCGACGGGGTTCACAAATTTCCCGTCGACGAGGATGGCAAAGTGCAGATGATCGCCACCGGCAAACCCTGTTGAACCGCTGAGCCCAAGAGGATCTCCCTTTTTAACCTCCTGCCCTTTCTTGACCGAGATTTCGGATAGATGGGCATACAGGCTGGTCAGCCCGAGTCCGTGATCGATGATGACGGTATTCCCGTAGATGCCCAGATAACCGGTGAAGAGGACGATACCGTGGTTCGCAGCCTCGATGGGCGCCCGTTCCGTCGATGCCAGATCAACGCCCAGGTGGACGCTTTTCGTGACCGCCTTGCCGTCGTAGAGGTAGGTCCGGTCATCGCCGAAAGCGGCCATGGGAGCCGCATTCTTCATCCGCAGGAAGGGTCCTTCCCAGAGTTTATTCCCTGCAGATTGTTTACAGATGGCGACAATCTGCTTCGCGTTTTCCTCGCGGAGCTGACCGTTGACGAAGAGGAAAACCTCGAGGGGCGTTTTTTGCTGCTGATGGTATCTCTGGGCAAATTCCGGCATTTTCTGATCCAGGAAGTTCTGGCTGATTGTGACCCTGTCCGAACGGAACTTCTTGTTCCGGATGAGGGCGGGAAGCCCCGCGTAAGTCCGGTTACCGGCCTTGTCCTCGGCCATCACAGCCATCTTGATCGTTTTTTTGCCGGCGTCGAGGGGCAGGGCAAAGACGCTCAGATAGCAGGGTTTTCCTGAGACGGCGATGGGGAAACCGGTGAAGAAATCCTCTCCCACAAGGATGCCGCTTTCGGCGAGTTCCTCGGAAGCCCTGTACAGGGTGACGCCGGATCCGCCGGGATTGACATTGTTGGCCGTATTCAGGAGAAAGACCTGGGGCGGTGCCATGTCGATCTGGACGTGGAAATTGGTTCGTGTCGTGTTCTTCAGAAGCGAGTGGTCCGTGAGAACGATGCTGAGAAGGGCCTCCCCCTCTCTCAACGTCATCCCCTTCAGGGGTGTCTCCAGCTGAAACGTTTCCTCCTGGACCCTTTTCTGCGGGTACGGCCGGGAAAGGAGCGTATGTGTCACGTTGTCTTGGGTCAGGGTGACCTGGACGTCGCGGATGCCGCTTCTCTGATCGACGGCCGTGAAGACGATGTTCTTCCGAGGTCCCAGGTAATGGAGTTCCTCTTTCAGGGTGAGTGAGGGTTTTTCCATTTCGAAGAAAACAAAAATACCCCAGCCGGCAAACCCGACGGTTAGAAGACCGAACACCCAGAGCACCCATTTTAGTTGCTTCATCCATCTCCTCCTTATGGTAGAAAAGCGGTGACATCATACCCGGATTGGAAAATATTTCAAGAATCTTTCCAGCCGGGGCATGGAGAGGCCTGCCGGTCTTTAATCTCTTGACCTCTCCGGGCTTTTGGTATATCAAAATATGCAGATTTATTGAAAAAGAAGGGTTCAGCTTCGATTCCTTGGAGACACTGCCAGCCATTTTCCTGTCGTCTTTCATCATTGCCATGTCCGGTGCCTTGATGCCCGGACCCGTGCTGACCGTGACGATCAGCGAAAGTTCGAAAAGGGGGTTCTGGGCCGGACCGCAGGTAGTCCTTGGCCACGGCATCCTGGAAGTGATCCTCCTGGCCCTTCTCGTTGCGGGCTTCGCCCGATGGATCAACGAACCGCTGTTTCTCGGTCTCGTCGGGGTGATCGGGGGAGGGTTTCTACTCTGGATGTCCCTGGGCATGTTGAGGGAGGTTCGTCAGTTGCAACTCGATCTCTCTACCCAGCGGGGATTCTCCGGCGGCCCCGTGGCGGCGGGAATCGTCACGAGCCTGTCCAACCCCTACTGGATTTTGTGGTGGGCGACGATCGGGCTGGGTTATGTCCTCGTCTCCATGAAATGGGGGGTTGCCGGTGTCATGGTGTTTTTCGCAGGCCACATCCTAGCAGATCTTCTGTGGTACAGTATCATATCCTTCCTGGTTGCCCGCGGAAGACGTTATATCAACCTGCAGGTCTACCGGGGGATTGTCGGAACCTGCGCCGTCGTGCTCATGGTCTTCGGGCTTTACTTCAGCGCATCCGGCATAAACTATTTGTTATAAAAGGAGCGGATCGGCCCCATGCTGGAAAAGAAAAAAATTGTTTTCGGGATCACCGGCGGGATTGCCGCATACAAAGCGGCGGAGCTGACGAGAGAATTCGTCAAGCGGGGAGCATCGGTCCACGTGATCATGACGAGAAACGCCACGGCGTTTATGACACCCCTGACCCTGCAGACCCTCTCCGGAAATGCCGTTTACACCGATACCTTCACCCTGACCGGTGAATGGGAGATCGGCCATGTGTCCCTCGCCGACAGCGCCGATGCGGTCGTCGTCGCGCCGGCGACGGCCAATTTCATCGGGAAGGTGGCCGCTGGAATCGCCGATGATCTCTTGACGACGATGATCATGGCCACGAAGGCGCCCGTTTTGATCTGCCCGGCGATGAATGTCCATATGTACGCGAATGCCATCGTCCAGGAAAATATCACAAAATTAAGGGCGAATGGATACGCCTTTGTCGACCCCGGCTATGGGGAGCTGGCCTGTAAAACGGAAGGACTCGGCAGGCTGGCGGAGCTCGAAGATATCGTGGAGGAAGTGGAATCGGCTCTCACGGTAAAGGATCTCGCGGGGGAGAGGATTCTCGTTACTGCGGGACCGACCCGTGAGCCCCTCGATCCGGTGCGTTACATCACGAATTACTCGTCGGGGAAAATGGGGTACGCCGTTGCAATGATGGCCCGACGCCGGGGGGCGGAGGTCACACTCATCAGCGGCCCGACCCCCCTTCCGGTGCCCCGGGGTGTTCGCTTTATGGGGGTGGAGTCCGCTTCAGAGATGAGGGATGCCGTCATGAAGGAAATGAAGGATTCGACGGTCATCGTCAAGGCAGCCGCCGTGGCCGATTACCGCCCCGAGGCCTTCTCCAGATCGAAGATTAAGAAAAAGACCGGCCCCATGGTTTTGCATCTGGCCAGGAATCCTGATATCATTGCTGAAATCGGCGAGAAGAAAGGAAAAAGAATTCTCGTCGGTTTTGCCGTGGAGACGGATCAGCTCGTGGAATACGCCAAGAAGAAAATGATCCAGAAAAACATGGATCTCATTGTGGCCAATGACATCACACAGGCCGGTGCCGGTTTCCAGGCGGAAACGAATATCGTCAAGATTCTCGACCGGCAGGGCGGATCGGAGGATCTCCCGCTCATGGAAAAGAAACGGGTGGCGGACCGGATCCTGGATCGTGTGAAGGCCCTCAGGAAAAAGAAGGGCTGAGAAGTCAAGGCTGGAGGTTCACCCTTGCGGGAAAGAGACGAAGATTTGAGAGATGAAATGCTTGAGTTGATCCGTTCTATCAAAGGGCACATCCGCGAGGGAGGGGTCGGCGGGCGATACGACCATCTTTTTCTAAAAGGGATGAACGCCGGAGAGGGAAGGGGAACCCGGCAGGAACGTCTCGACCTTGAAAACACGGGGGAGAACCTTTCATCCTCCGTCCGAACCCTCGAAGATGTTCGCCGGGAGCTTGGTGACTGTCAAAGGTGTCCCCTTCACCGCGCGCGGAGAAACCTTGTCTTCGGCGAAGGGAATCCCTCAGCCGATCTGGTTTTTATTGGTGAGGCGCCCGGTGAGGAAGAGGACCGTCAGGGCAGACCCTTTGTCGGCCGGGCCGGCCAGCTTCTGACAAAAATCATCGGGGCCATGGGGCTTGAGCGGCAGGATGTTTACATCTGCAACATCCTGAAGTGCCGTCCGCCTCAGAACCGCAATCCGAAACAGGAAGAGATGGAGACCTGTGAGCCCTTCCTGATCAAGCAGATCGAGGCTCTCCGGCCCAAGGTGATCTGTGCACTGGGAACCTTCGCGGCAAGAAGGATACTCCAAACCGATGTTCCCATCACGGTGCTCCGCGGAAAATTCCACGAATTCAGGGGGGTGCAGGTCATGCCCACCTATCACCCGGCCTATCTCCTCCGGAACCCCGACGCCAAAAAACAGGTCTGGGAAGACATTCAGCTCATCATGAAGGTACTTTAAGAGGAGGATCCGTCGAAGAAAAAGGTAAGGTGTGAGAAAGTCGACCGTTGTTTACAGTTTTTCGGGATAAAAGTATTCGATCAGCTTCTCTTCCGGTGTTAAGCCGCCGATCCCCTTGTGGGAACGGACGCCGTTATAGTAGTTCAGGAACCG